>PJEL010001102.1_pt1 | contig 28595 bp, 17 predicted proteins | sample 1853271 | NCBI WGS metagenome assembly PJEL01 (sample SAMN08108733, study PRJNA415343) | Invertebrate metagenome, whole genome shotgun sequencing project. | host: Globobulimina | place: Sweden: Gullmar Fjord | collected 2015-08 | reverse complement strand
GAGTGATGCACTCAACACCGACGCAAGTGACGTTGTTCTTCTAGCCATCAGAAGTCAGCAGAGTGATGAATTTGCTAACGGGCGCGAGGTTGGCTCAAACGATCTTGGTGAGTGGATAAAGATCAAAGGGCAGTTCGTGCCGATGGGTTTAGTAAACACCAGAAGCTAACTGTTCTTACTTATCAACCTATCAATGTCTGTCTGACGTCAGCACTTACCAAAGGCAGAACGTGATTTGCTGTGATGGGTCAGCTTAAAAAGCTTGCGGCGGGCGTGAGCCCAGCAAAACGCCAATTGAATGGGCGCATTGTCTCGAGGATCAAGCACACGGTTGTATCCGGCATAGCCGTCGACTTGCAGGATGCCCTGAAAGAGGTCTCGCAAACTGCGCGACTACGCAATTGCCCACTTTTCCAACGAAGACGGGACTATTCGCTGTGAAGGGTGTGATTTTGAAGCCGCCGAAACATACGGAGACCAAACAAAGGGCCTGATTGAAATCCACCACAAAATACCGATAGCACTATCAAGCACGAATGCTGTGCAACTTGCTGATGCGGTACAAAACTTGTCGCCCTTGTGCCCAACTTGCCATCGGGTGGTACATTCACAAGCGGAAAGTCTAATGAGCATAGATGAACTGCACAAACTGATAGACAGTTAAACTGACCTGCCCCCCCTGAACCGAGACTCAGGACCCATATACGGGTGTTGTCACGTTAACTAGAGCTTTACGAGCTGTCGGTCAGTAATTTGTGGGATTGGTATTAACCGCCACTTATATCGTGGTGATCTTTTCAACTATAGTGCAGGGTTTGACCGTGACCCGGCTGGCCAAAAGCTTTGAGATCTGAAAGCACGTTTTCCAGTCGTTTCGAGGCGACTTGGCTGTTCTCGGCGGCCGCCTTCCCATTTTCATGTTTCGCATTGGCAGATGTTTGATTTTTTGTCTTCTTTTTGGACGGCACTTTGGATACGGTATCTGCCTGTCTTGGTGACTTCTTGTCGAGACGCGTTCTGTATGACATTCCGGTGCCCGGGATTCCTGTGTTGGCATAGATACCACGTTTTCGGACTGTGACGCTTGCACCTCTTGGTCCCAACGATGTGCTAATCCCTGATTTTGAAATGTTCAGACGAATGCCGGGGAAAAGCCTGATCGTGCGGCTAAATCTGAATGCCATGTCCGGAGTCCCTCTGCTAGGTTGGTCAGGTATTTCGGGTCCAAAAAACCAAGTTGTTCAAGGCATATCATACCAAGAGAAATTGCTAACGCAAAAGGTCCGAGTGAATAGGCATTTGACGCTGCTAACTATGAGTCTTCCCTAGCAATTTGAAGCCGCACCTTTCGCTTGTTCAGATAGTTTGCACGTAAACGCCTGTATGAAGCGTGTGAATGCTGCATCTGGCCCTTACCTTAATCGCCAGTCAGGACGCCCCGCCGTGCCCCACGGGCTACGGTCTACGTTTCGTGACTGGGCGGCTGAAGCTGGGTTCGACCGTGATCTTGCTGAAATCGCACTGGCACATTCAGTCGGCAGTGAAGTCGAACGCGCATACAGGCGCACCGACATGCTGGATCGCAGACGTGCGATGCTGGCGAACTGGGCGCGGTTCCTGAAAGGTGATTCTAGTGCGAAAATCGTCAGCCTACATTAGGCCCTGAAGGAAAAGTCGCCATCTGACGAAAACGCACTAAAGACAGGTTCAAGCTAAAACAAACTTTCATTCGGTGAGCAAGTCTTGGCAATCTTGGGCTCCCACAGCTGTTGGATCACTCAAATCAGCGTTTGGGTTCAAACCCTTCCACCAATGGATCTTTGAAACTGCCACCTTCAGGCGCGTAATTTCCAGCCTCTTGTTGTCAAATGCATACTCTGTGTCGGGAATACCGACGCTCTCAAACATTTCGCTACAGATCGGGTTGAGTAGCGCCGCACCTTAATCTTTTTTGTACGCTAGCGTGCAGGCTCTCAGAGTTGCCTGCTGTGCCTCTAATTTACGAGCTTCTTTGATACTCTTGTATTCCTCTTCGAGTTTGCTCAGTTCAAATTCTGCAACGATCACCTCGCAGTGCAAACGCTGTTGATCTTCCTTTTGTTTGGCACGTCGATCGTCGGCCCCATCGATGAAGTCCTGTTCAGCTCTTGCTTCATCATCGGAAAGGAAGCGGCCTTTGGTGGAGAAGTATTTCCAGTGCTCTCCGGTGACAGCCTGTAGGCATTGTTCCGCCTTTTTGATGGTCGTGGTGCTGAACAGATGCCTCCACTCCTTTATCTGAGAAGCAAGGTCTGTCGCGGCCACAGTATCACCAGCTTCGGTGGCCCGAATACAGGCGTCAGCAATCTCTGATTTTTTTTGTGCCAGAACTGAGTTTGCAGCAAACACTGCTGAAAGAGCGAGCACGATAGAGAACTTAGCGTTAGTTTTGAGGCACCTCGACATAGTTGCTTCCTTTTCACGTTGCGGTCACACCAAACCGCGATGCGAATAACACACGGTCAAACCAGACTTCGCAGGTTATGAAAAGACTCCGATGCATGAATATCAGGGTTTTACACTTCCACCGTCTTCGCGATTCAACCAAATCGGATTAGGCGAAGTTGCCTGTCATTTCATCGCCAGCAATCCTGTCACGCTTCAGAAACAGGGCGGGCAGTTACTTTGACTGACATATGCATGTTACGCCGAAACACCAAGCGATTCTAGGTTGGAGGGTGGGATGGAGAGGAAATTTTTTAAATTCCAATAAGATATAATAAAAACATTAGTTTATGGGTGATGGTGGCGAAAAAGCAGATCAAGGAACTGGGGTTGGATGTGCAGCCCGAAGATCGTCGGCCAGTATTGCTTATTCCAATTCAGTCTCTTGAGAGAATGTTAGTCCGGAGAAAAGCCGTCGACCAGTCTGATCAGATGCACGAACCTGAAATACGTTCTTGGCCAAATCTATCCCAACAATGCTACACTCTTCCATGGACGCCTCCTTCTAATGTGGTCACAACACCACTTTGGCACATCGGTGCCGTAAATGGGGCGTCCACTCCATCGCTTACGTTTGCACCTGCCTTGCGCTGCAAACATTCTTTTCAACGATTTTGTCGTTCTTTTTGAATGTGCGCCAAAGGGCTACCCTATTTGTGGCGATAAGTCGGCTTCATGAAGGGGTTATCAGGCTGTGACCCTGGATATCGCTCTTGCATAATGGCCACGTTTTTGAGTTTGTATGTTGCAAAGCAATATAACATTGAGGCCATTTTCTGTTGCAACGCATGCTAATTCCGTTTGTTGGTGTTTCACTTGGGGGTGCAGTGTTCGGAATCTTGGTTGTCCAGAACCCGCTCGCGGCCCAGCAGTGGTTAGGGATACTGTGCCTTTTAGTGATTAGTATGGCTGTGTCCTTGACCGTATTCTGGTCGGTCACTGCATGGGCAAAGGTCTCAGCTTACAGGTCAGAAAAACAGGTTTTTTCGCTTTTTGCCCGGCAATTAGGGCGCGCTGAACGCGGGCTTTTTCTATCCGGTCAGTGGATTGCAATTGCTATTTTGCTGTTACTCGCCACGGCCCTTGCGATGGCTTTCTCCGGGCAGGGCATTCTTGCGGCGTTGCTTACTCCGCTGGCTGCGCTTGCCTTTGCCGCACTGCGATGGTCTGGACCGGCCCGCGGGGGCGCAGATGCGGGGCTATTGGCCTATATCGCGCCTTCGCAATTTCCAGAGCGTGGCGAATTTGCAATTGGCTGGTCGCAGTGCGGTCGTCTGTCTGCGGCCCGCAGGATTGCAGTGTCACGAACCGATAATACAGTAGCCCAGGACTTTCTGGCAGCGCTTGATAGCGGTGGTGTGATCCGCGCGGCACCACCCGAGCAGTTGTTTCGCCCGATATCAGTGGCGACTTTGCGGCTAGCAACAACGGTTCCGGTTTTGAAAGCCGCCTTGCCCTTTATGCTGCTGGCTTGGTTAGTTGCAGCAATCCTGCCACCGGGGCTGGTGCCGACGCTGCCTTTACCTGGCGATGTATTCTCTTTTCTTGAGCCGACAAAATCAGAGCCCGAGGCCGACTCGGACGAAGACAAGGGCAACGGCCAAGAGGAGGAAAACCACTCGGGCGCGGGGTCGCAAGATCAAGGTGTTGAAGTGGGTAACGGTTATGGTGAATCCGGTTCAAGTGGGGATTCCGGCAACACGGGTGATGGTGGAGCGGGGCAGTCCCCGAGTGATGGAACAGGTGGGGCTGGCGCATCTGGGGACGATGGCAATAGTGAGGCATCGCAAGGCGCTGGTGCAAGTGATGGCGCATCTTCACTGTCCGACGGTTCTCATCCGGGTTCCGTTTCCGGTGAAGAGCCGGGCGGCACGGAGGAGGGTGGCCCCGGGGGATCCCCGAACGATGGATCAGAAGGGGTTGGCTCATCCGGTGGCAACGATAAAAGCGGGGCATCGCAAGGTACTGATGGAGGTGATGGCGATGTCGCATCACCACCCTCTGAAGAATCCCAACCGGATTCCGGGTCCGGGGATGGGGCTGCTGGCGAACAGAAAAACGATCAGGATGGGGCAGGAGGGCCGCAATCTGGTGACGCAGCAGGTGCAGAAAGCAACGACCCGTCCGATCAGGAAGATGCCGGAATCACATCGTCAGATGCGGGTGGTGGGCAGGGGAGCGGGGAGCCGTCCCCCCTGGATGGTGACCCATCAGAGTTGGACGGAGAGAGTGGCGATCAATCGGGGTCGACGGGGTCTGGGCCCAGTCAGGACAATGTTGGGCAACAAATAGTAAAACCGGGCGGATCTGAAAATGGTGGCGGTCGCAATGCTAACACCAGCGGCGCAAAAATATCGCCGGAAATTGGTCACGAGTCAGAGGCAAACGAACAAGACGCGGGGTCGGTGCCAAATAACGCACAAGCGGACGGTTCCCCGTCAGGGGATGAAGCTGTTGATCTTGACCTGTCCAAAACCGAAAATCAAACCGGAACCGAAACTGAACTGGACATGTCGATTGGCGTAACAGAAGGTCATGCTGAAAGCGGGCCGGAAATCGCCTCTGTTGCCAGCGAGGGGAACGAGACTGAATCCGATGTTCGTGTGTCAGTGGAAACAGGTGAAACCTTGGGGGTCGACATAAACGTGCAAAAGCCGCAGCCACTATTTGCAGAGCCGGGCCAGGCTCCGGCGCTGGTCGAGGGCACCCTTCCGGCGCGAAACAGCCCGGCACCGTCACTTCCGGCCAGACTTCCGCACCAGCGGGTACCTGCCTGGATTGCAGATATGTATAAATAAGAAACTGGATGGCAGAATGAGTTATGATCTTAGGGCAAATGATGTCGGGTTTCTGCAGTCAATCCCGGAAAGGGTAACCAAAGAAGGCATGCACGATCTGGACGATGTGGTGAACGCCCTTGTGGTGGCACTTCTCTCGCAGGGCCATGTGCTGTTGGAAGGTAATCCTGGGCTTGGCAAGACGGCACTTATTCGGGCTTTGTCGCAGGCGCTTGGTTTGGGGGATGAAGCGGTTGGGCGCATTCAGTTTACTCCTGATCTGATGCCAGCGGACATCACCGGGACGCTGATGCCGGACGCCGAAAACGTCAACAAACTGACTTTTCAGCCAGGGCCGATTTTCAAAGAGCTGCTGCTGGCTGATGAAATCAACCGGGCAACCCCGAAAACCCAAGCCGCGATGCTTGAGGCGATGGCTGAGTTTCAGGTCACCGTGCTGGGCAACGCCAGGCAGTTACGGCACTGGAAATCAGTCAATGTGGCAGGCAACCTGCAAGATGTGCAGACGCCTTTCATGGTCATGGCGACCCAGAACCCGATTGATCAGGATGGCACGTTTTCCCTGCCTGAGGCCCAGCTCGATAGGTTCATGTTCAAGATCAGAATGCAGATGCCGTCCGCAGGCACCGTGTCAAAAATCATTGCAAAAGAACTGAAAGCACCGGCAAAATCAGAGCCGCGAGAAGACGCCGCGCTTGCTGGTCATACCGCTCGGTCAACGGCTCTGGCAGACCTGAATTCAGCGGCGCAAGGGGTTATGTCGTTGCGTTTGCCGCCGTCGGTAGATGCCCATATCATTAACATCGTGATGGCCAGCAACGAAGCATTCGAGGGCCTGCAAGGTGTTTCCGGGGCTCGTCTTAAGGCGCTGAAAACGCTGGTCAGGGGGAGCATTGAATACCCGTTTGGCCCACGCGCGGCGATATCTCTGGCCAAGGCAGCCTTGGGGTGGAGCGCAGTGGTTTTGACCGATCCCACGCGAGCGGATGAGGCAGCGATTTCATCGCGGGCAGGGCTGGCGGCGATGCTGAAGCCGGTATTGCGTCACCGTCTACGGATCGTCCACGACTATAGCGATGGGGGGGTGTCGGCCGCAGGTGAGGCGGATCAGTTAGACAGCTTTGTTCAGGAATTGGCCCTAGCGGCGGCTCCTGATCTTGCCGTGGGCGTGGATACCGCTGGGTATCATGAACGGTTCGCGGCAAATCTGGATACTGTATCGGCGCGTCTTTGAATGGTGGCATGATGGCACTCACCGATCCCCCCCTTCCACCTGACCAACTTGAGCGGATGCGCCTGAAACTGCACCGTCTGGTGCCGACGCGTGGATTGGGGCCGCACCTGCGCCGCCGCGCAGGGCAAAGTCTCGAATTTCGTGATTATCGTGATTATCAGATGGGCGACGATATCCGCGCGGTTGATTGGCGGGCCTCGGCGCGTATCGGTGGTGCGGGGCAGTGGGTCGCGCGGCGGTTTGAGGCCGAAGAGCGGATGACGCTGGCGTTGGTTGTAGATGCGCGTGCGACGATGCGGCTGCCCGACGACGCGCCAAAATATTTGTTTGCGCTATGGGTGCTGCGGGCGCTGGCAACGGTTGCAGAGGCAAGCGGCGACGATGTGATCCTGGCCACGCTTTTTTCGCCAATGGACAGCAATCCGATAAGCATAAGTGGGCAGCAAATAGGGCCGGTTACTGCGCGTTTTGCCGAAAGCCTGTGGGCTGCGCCGCCTCCCGATCTGGCCGAAACACCGTTTGCAAGTCCCGATGCGCTGATCCGAAAACTGCGTCCGGCCAGTGTCGTGGTATTGCTGTCTGATCTTCTGTTTGATGATCCCGCTGGTCATGTCGCTCATATGGCGCGCGAAGCACAGAAATCCTGGCGTGAATTTTTTGTGGTGCGGCTCGACACAGTCGAGGCCGAGCTTCGACAGGTGCATGCGGCCGCCCGAATTCGTGTTGAGACGACCGAGGGGCGTAGCCTTGGCGCTGGAGTCTACGAGGCAACCAAGGCTTTTGACCAACAGGTACGCACGGCGGTCAGCCAACAGGTTCAGGGGCATTTTCAACGTTGGGCAGGTCGGGGTCTGGTGCGGGACAAACTGGTGGTCTGGCCAGATAAGACGGGGCGGGAACCGCTGGAACAGCTTTTCAGGAATTGGTTTTCGGGGTCTGCGGTGTTGGCTGGCATAGCTGCGCGCGGGCGCGTGCGATGATTGCGGGAAGTCTTACGCTGCTCGCCGGTCTTGGAGTTCTGGCATGGTACATGCAGCGGCGAGACCCGCCAATGCTTCGCCTTTCCTTCGCCCGGTTGTTGCAGGATCCGCCCGAGCAGACCTTGAAACAGCCGCGTTTTTCATTGGTTCCACCGGTTGGTTCTCTGGCGTTTTGGTTGCATATGACGGTGGTTGCCTTGTCGGTTGCGGCGCTCTGGACTGGCTGGACAACGCTGCAGGGCCGCAAGGGCATGTCTGTGGGATTACGGGTCGTTCTTGATGTGTCGCACAGCATGTCATTGCCGGATAATGCAGGCACGCGCATTACTGCTGCGCGTGAAGTTATTGTGGCTGCGCGGGCGAAGGCGGCAGAGGCTGCCATGAACGCGGATTTCTGCGATGAATTGCTATTGTCCGGGGCGGGAGTGACCCGTGTTGGCCCGCTGACGGCGGGTCTCAACGCGGCGCGTGCGCTGCCCGAAGGAGGCGATGCGACACAGCTTTTGGCGGCTGCGATGCTTGAACCCGAGGCCTGCCCGGTGACACACGTTCTTGTGGTCTCGGATTTGCCCCGACCCGCGCAACCCTGGCCTGGCGGTGCGCCGATTCTGATCTGGCGGCAGGTTGGGCAGCCGCTAGCGAATTCTGGGCTGTTATGGGTACAGTTCCGCCCCCCTGCGCTGGCCGCGGCCCCCGCCGTTGCCGAGATCGGTGTCGGGGTATTCGGCGGGATTGATCCGCCGGTCTTGCAGGTGGCTGGCCCGGATGGCACGCTTGAGGTTCCACTGCAACCGTCGCTGGATCAACCTGGCTTGCTGGTTGGCCGGTTCCAGCCAAAAACGACCGGAGCCTACCGGGCTATTTTGGCCAACGGCGGCACCTATAGTGGTGACGACAGGTTGGACTTTGAGCTGAACGTGCCGCGCAACACTGGGCTGGACTGGCGGCTAAAGATGACGCCGCCGCTGGGAACCCGGCAGGATCAGACCGGCATAGTGGTCGCCGAACTGGCTCAGCTTGCTGGGGCAAGCGGGACTGATCCGAACCGGCCTGTTGTGGCCACGTATCCGGGCTGGGCGACCGGTGGGTCGGGCCGAAAACTAGGCAGCTTTGTTCAGGGCAACCCGTTGCTCGATGCGATAAACTTAGATGTGCTGGAGCGGTTTACGCCACAACCGCTGCGCAACGACCTGCCAGAGGGGTTCAGTCCGGTGCTGACAGATGTGCAGGGTGGCGTGCTGATCGCACAGCGGCAATCGCCGCCGGGTTTCATTGTGCCACATCCGGTGCCGGAGGGCGACCCGGATCTGGTGGCGTTGTCTATCATTGTGTTTTTTACGGCGCTTCAGAATGCGGCCGATTTCGGTGAGCGTCCAGTGGAGGGCCGATGGCGGATGCCGGACGGCACCGAGGTTATGCAGGCATGGAAGGAAAGCGATACCGCCAAGGTGGTTGCAGACTCCGTCGCGCCAGTCGAATTTTTACCACGCCGAGCTGAAGCCTCGGAAATGCCGGTCTGGCCCTGGATGTTGGTCGCTGCGCTGGTGTGTCTGTTGCTTGAACGCGGCAGCGTTTTGTGGGGCATCGTGCGGGGGCGGCGGTATGTTTTGTGATGCAGTTTCCCGGCTTGTGGGTGGGTTTGGTACGTTGGAATGTGCTGGCAACCTGTCGCCCTGGCCAAGCTTTCTGGCGCTGGCGGTTATTGTTCTGACATTTGTGGTGATGGTTTCCGACCGCCGGTTTCGAAGTGGCCGGTCGTGGATTTCTGCCACCCTGACTGGGCTGGTCGCCGCGTCGCTGGCCATTGCAGCGCAACAACCCCGCTGGGTGCTTCCGGCCGCTTCGGAACAGGGGCAGGAGGGGTTGCTCGTCGCGCTTGTGGATAGCTCTGCCTCGCTTTGGCGCGATCCGGGATCAGCCGATGCTGGGCTGCAACTGCTGACACAGCGGGCCGAGGACATAGTAGACCGGCTTGGCCCAAAGACATTATGGAGCGGCCTAGTTCTGCAATTCGCGGAAGGGGTGCAACCGGTTGGAACGTCACAGCCGGTTTCGCGGCTTCCCGACATGATCCGTGCAGTAGAACCGGCTTTCACAGGAGATGAGACACGCGGGGCGGCGGCCATCGACGCCGCACTTGCGCGAATTCGTGAGGTGGGTGGACGGGGCGCGATCCTGTTGCTCAGCGATGGTCATTTTCGCGGCGGTCTACCCGAACGGGCGCTGCAAGAGGCACGCGCAAGCGGTGTTGCGATCCATGTGCTGGGCCGTGGTTCGACAGCACCGGGGGCTGGTCTTATCGCTTCGGATGTCGGACCTGAACAAGTGGTCGGGCAGGATGTGGTGATCCGCACTGCGGTTCTTGGGGCTGGTCGCCTGACAGTTAGTGACGGACAAGGTGACATAGGGCTGGATGTGGCCGATGCAGCGGCGATCAGGCCTGCCCGGCTTGTCACCCGGTTCGCGGCGCGCGGTTTGCGGCACGTACGGCTGACGTTTTCCGGGGCGGGCGGCAAACAGGAAAGGGTGCTTTATACGTTGGTTCGGGGCCCGGCGAGGATACTGACCTTCGGACCAGCACCGTGGCTGGACGGGCTGAACCCGGCGGAATGGATCGTTGAGCGGGTCGATCCGATGGCCCCTCCCAAACCCGGCGGCTTTGATCTGGTGGTGATCGACGGGGTGGTGCCAGAAGACTTTCCGCCCGGCTATGACGTGGCTTTGCTGAAATCCTCGCGGCGCACAGGTGTATTCATTGTCAATGGCGGGCTGCGTGGGAGTGTGGAAGATCCGCAACGTATTGCCGATTGGAATGACAGCGCCCTGTCCCCGGTACTGCCGGTGGATAGCGATCCGCGTAAATTCATCGCAGAGCCACCGGGGCGGGACATTGTGATCCTGATTGACGTATCCGGATCGATGACGGCCTCTTTACCAATTGCCCAATCGGTTGCCAACGCGGTATTGGATGAACTAAGGCCGCAGGACAGCGTGGCAATCCTGCCATTTTCAGACCGGCCCGGACACGAATTTAAGCGCCGCACAACTTCTCCGGCAGCTATCGCGCAGGCGCGTTCCTTTATCCGGGCGCTGCGGGTGGGCGGTGGCACGGTGCCCGAAAGCACATTGCGACGGGCGGCAAGCATGGTGACCAACTACTGCGCCTATTTCTTCATTTCTGATGGTGGCTTCGATCCGCCCAATACCAGCCCGCTATGTTATACCACTGCAATCTCCACCGAAGGGTTGAGATTTCCGCAAGGTGTGGCTGACTGGGGTGAGGAAATCCTGCTGCGTAACGGGCAGGGGGTGTCAGATCTGCAGATGAAGTACTTTGAGCCGGAAGTGCGCGACGCCTATTTCCGCGAGGGCCATTTCCGACCGCGCGCAACTGAAAACCTGGATCTGCTGACTGGGATCGATCTAAACGGCATAGCCATTGCCTATCCCCGGATCGATGCTGATGTGATCAGCGTGCACTCGGCCCCGCCTGATCCGGTTCTGGCCCTGCGCCGGGACCGGGCAAATCCGGGGCTGGCGATTGCGGTGTTTCTGGGAGACATACCTGCCAGTGCGCCGCCGGATGACATTGCGTCGATACTTGGGCGGTTGACCGGCTGGGACCGACTTGAGCGTTACGACATCCGCTTGCGGCAGGTCGGTGACCGGTTGTCGGCGCATGTGGTTCTGCTGGACGCGGACAATAACGGCCATCCCGCTGCCAGTTCGATATCTGGTCAGATACAGTTGGAAAATGGTCAAAATATCGCCCTGACGTTTCGGGCAGACAGTGCGCCGGGAAGCTTTGTTGCTTCTGTCACATTGCCCTCGCTGGATGAGGTGACGGAGGGCACTTTCATACTTAGGGAAAGCGGGGTGACGCCGCAGGTGATCCCGATCAGTCTTGCTGGATTACCAGCTCGTGTCGCTCAAGCAGGCGGAACTGAGACTTTTGATTTTGGCATCCGACAAGAAGTTCTCAGTGTTATTATGAAGACAACGGGTGGCATTGACCTTTCCCAGAAAAGCCCGGATATAGGGCGGATTGCATCCGGTCTCCGTTACCGTTATTTCTATCCATGGTTGATATTGCTTGCCGTTACTCTTTTGGCGATGGCATTGTGGACTGAGGGAAGAAGAAAATAAGAAACCCGTATGGTGGCAGTGGATGTGAGCGGATTGAGCGATTTCTCTTTTGACACCGGTGTGGCGGAAGCTGCCATTGATGAGCTGCAGGTGCTCGGGCGTTCGGTGTTCGCGAACCTGCTTGGCGGTGGGTCGAGCGACCGGACAGAGGAAACTTATGCTGGGCTTTGTGGCTGGTTTTGGACCGATATCCGACCTTCGGCGGTGCGCTCGACAGGAGAAACGACGGTCGTGGACGGCTTCCCCTTCAACGCGTTGGAGGCAAAATCGCTGCTTGGTCAATTGCTGATAGCGCAGGCGGCGGCTCCGCGCAGAATTGATCTGGCGGTTGATCAGATACGGACGATCTGGCGGCTGCGGGTGTTGCGGCAAAGGGAGAGGACAGCACCACCCAGCGCGGAATCTTTTGGCGTGGCCCTTGTCAGAACCGCCTTTGCCGATGCCAAATTCCAGAGGGACGCTTTACGCTTGATGCATGGTCATCTGAAAACGCGGGTGTTTATGCATCCAGACGGGCCTCCGACAACAGCGCTTTCTCCAGTGAGTGTATTTTCTCTGGTGCTGGCGAGAGGACTGCCCGAAATTTTGCCGCCTCAGGTAGCGGGAATATTGGGCGACATTGCGTTGCGCATGGCAACGGAACCTGGTTGGGCCGGGTTTTGGGATATGTGGCTGCTTCGAGTGGCGGGCGATCATCCCAGTTTTACCTTGTCGACAGAATTGCGCTCGTTAGCCGATCTTTCTGATGAAAAGCCTTTACTTGATGCAGAGCTGCCGGATGCGCCAGACCCGGAACAGATGCAGGATGGTTGGCGCGACAAAACGCCGGGCTATGTACAACAACTTTTGAGTGGGCATTGTTAGAAAAGTGAAGGGTGAATAGGCAGATATGTTCGACAAAATCGCGTTGCAGGCACTCTATTCTGAACACCAGGAAACCCTGGAAAAAGTGGTCGCGTTGGAGACCGAACTGAAGAACCGTTTTTATGGCATGGACCGGACGGTGGAATGCATGATGCTGGCCGCACTAACCGGTGAGCCGATGGTGATGATCGGCCCGCCCGGAACAGCAAAATCGCGACTAATCCGCAGTTTTTGCAATCTGATAGGCTTGATTGATGACGAAAAAAAGAGCACTGGCTCTGATAATGCCGACGCGAAACAGGATGATCGGTATTTTGAGTATCTTTTAACCCAATTCACCGAGCCGTCTGAATTGTTCGGATATTTCGATCTGGCTCGACTTTTTGCCGAAAAGAATCGCGAATTCATCCGCGACAGCACCGGGATGATGCAACAAGCCGATGTGGTCTTTCTTGACGAGGTGTTCAATGCCTCAAGCGCCATTCTGAATGCGCTTTTGACCTTTATGAACGAACGCAAGTTTCATGACCGGGGCGAGGTTCAGCGGGTACCGATGAAGCTGCTGTTCGCGGCGTCTAACCATCCACCACTGGAGGAAGGGCTGGGCGCGGTTTACGACCGGTTTTTGTTGCGTAGCCGGGTCCGCAACGTCTCGCCGGATGCCGAGAAGCTGGCCGAACTGATCTCGGTAGCGTGGCGCGAAACCCATGCCACGCCGGGTGCCAAAGGCTTTGATTATTCCGATCTGTTGGCGCGGTTGGACCAGTACCGAGAATCGATAGATGATATGACATTGGCGGGTCGCTTGGCGGTGCAGGAAACAGATCAGCTGTTTTGGAAACTTGCCGATCTGGTGACAGAATTGCGACGCAAAGACTTGTCGGAGATGTCGAACCGCCGTTTGGTCAAGTTTACCGGTGTGATCATGGCCAGTGCTTTGTTACGGGCAGCACGCGCAGGCAGGCGCAAGCCAATAATTGAACCTGTCGACCTGGAGGTGATCCTGAATTTTGGGTTGGATTCCGAGGACGAAAGTATGGTTCAGAAACTGACCGAACATCTTCAGCAATCGTGATGTCAGGGATTGCACTGCGGATAAGCAATGATCACGCTTTTGGGGTCGGGGGTGTCACGGGCGGGCGGGCAGAGGTTCTGATCCGGGCGTTTTCTGAACGGCATGTGCCGCTAACCCCGCGCCTGGCGCAGGATATGGCGCGGCTTGAAGATACGAAAGTGCCGCTCGACGATCCCGGATGGGGTCGGGGATTTGCCCGCGCCGGAGAGGCAATTGGAATGCCAAGGGTCATCGGTGCCACGCCATTCTGGGCCGGAGCTATCGCGGTGTTCAGGTTGTCGATTGCTGAACCTGTCCTGCGCCGTGCGGCTGCGGAATGTGGTGCGATAACTTTGTGCGGTGCTGCCGACTTGGCCGATGACGGACCGGCACGTGAGTCACAGGACTGGGTTCGACGCTTTGAAGCACATGTTGGCCAGCTTCTTGGTGAGATAGATGCGATGGGCCGGGGATTTTGGATCGAAGCGGCCGTTTGTTTGCACGGTGCGGCCATGCGATCGGCTGAACGCAGGGCGGGTCTTGTCGGGCGTCATTTCGGCCGCCGACCGCTGCCGCCGGAACCAGATCCTTTGCTGTGCCGTCTTATGTTCGAGGCCGAACCCACCTTTCCCGAAGATTTCAGGCTCAGGCAGCGAAAACAGCGCTCGCATGCGGTGTCGGTTCGCAAACGTTCGGGATACCGGCCAAAAGAGGGCGGCGTGTCTGGCATCCGCGCCTCGACCCAGCTTGAAGATCTGCCCGACGCGATGCTCTCGGAATTGGTGCTGCCTTCGGAACTAATGATCAACAAACTACTTCACGAGGGAATTCTGGTGCGCCATAGGCCGCCGTTTCGCCAACCCAAGCGCGATATGCTATCGCTTTGCCTTTGCGACCGGCGTGCTTTGGGGCAAGGGACCTGTCTGGTCAAGGCTGCCTGGGCGGATGCGGCGTTGCGTCTTCAAATGCTTCTAGCCCAGATGGGCCTGCAACGCAGCGATCTGATCTGGTCCGAGCGGACGGAACTGGGCGTCGCTGCAGATGTTCTGCGGGTCGAGGCGGTAGAGCTTGTGCGCGGACTTGATCCGATGCTTTTGCACGGAGAGACGCGAACCGACCGGCTGGCTCGCTCCGGACTGTTACCCGGTTTCCTTGATACGCTGGCTGCGATTGAGCCACCAGGTGACCCCGGCAAACCAGAGGCAAACGAGGAGTTTTCGGCACTGGTCCGGGGTGGGCTGGACCGGTTGCACACTCGATTCAGGGTTGGAACCGGTCATTTGGGCAAGGCCAAGGATGTCCACCATAGGCCCTCTGACTATTTTCGCCGAGTGGTGTTCGTAGTTCTGCCGGACAGCCACCCGGATGCCGCGCGTATCGGGACCGATTGGCCCTCGGTGCGCACAGGGTTTCGCGCTGATCTGAAGAAAACTATTGAGGAAGATGCAGTGATTACCGTGCTTGTTGTACCGTCAAAGATTGTTGCAGGGGCGCGGTTCGTGGCTGCCGGTGATACCGTTCCGGTTGAGTTACAAGAGATTCCAGTGCCTGACGATTTACCTGAAGACGAAGCTCTAAACGCGGTTTTGGGCGGTTTGTCGGCGCTGATTATCCAGACCACGATGGAGGCAGTGGATGCCCGATAGTCGTGACGTACCCATGCGCCAGGGGTTCCGGTATCCGCATTTGCGAGAGCGCGAATTGTTGCCTTTTTTTGCGGGCCTGGCCCCATATTTAATACAGGCCAAGACCGTCGGCCTTCGGTTTGAGGTGACCTCTGATCGGGGCATGGTGCCATTCCTGCCGCACTGGAATGCGCCACCAATACAGGATCAGGACGATGTGATCGCGCTACGTAATATTATTGCCGACGTTTACCAGTCAGCACTGTCTCAGAGCCATGATCTGTCCCGGCGGGGAGTGCAGTCGGCAAATGTGGAAAAGATGATTGGCAGTATTGCCGCATCGGTGTTCGCATTGCACCGTGCGACGGTTCCCAACGATATGGGCCAGGGTGGGTCAAGCGCGGCTGAGGATAAACTATGTGCCCTCGCAGGTGATGCGGCAAAGTTAACGGAACAGGTGTCGCAGGTGGTTCGGCGTAGTCGTCACAGCGCGGTTTCGGTGCTGTCCGAAACGCAAGGCGATACCGATCTAGTGGTGATCAGGCTAAAAGATGACGTTGAAGACGGGTCCACGCTGGACGGTCTTCGCGCCTCGATAGGGGACGATTTTCCGGTTTGTACCCGGAACGAAACCTCGAGCGGGACGATCTGGCTGTCAGACCGGCGTAAATTGCCGCGTGATCAACGCAGCGCAGCGGGGGCAGTCCTGTCCGGGCTGGTTGATGCCGGTCACCTGCCGATCGATCACGACTTGCTGTTACTGGGAGAGATCCCTGAAGAGCTGAACTTTACCGCGATCCCGCGCCAGAACCGTACGCTGAGTATTGACGAATTGGCGTCTGATCCAGCAGACAGCATCCGGCCCCGGATCAGGGAATTGACCCTGATAGCGAAAGAAGACGCGCAGGTGGCGCTTCAGTCCAGAATTGTCGATGCGCGGTTTCCGGTCGGCTATCGTGTTTCGCTGCGGGCGGTCTCTGATACCACCAGTAAAGAAGCCGACATTGAGACCCTGCGCGAAGAGATTGAGGAGCGTCAGGCCGAGATCGAATTGATCCGGGCATTGGCGGCCCCTCAAATGGGACTGTTAAGGTTCTCGGATGCGCAGTTGCCAGCGCTCATTGATGGGTTGCGCCAAATGCCTCCGGACATGGTGCAAAAAGGTGGGCTATCCTATGCGGCGGGGCACGCGGCGGGGCGGGCTGAACCGGCGCATTTTGTCCTCTATGATCCGGCCCAAGTTGCCATTGAAGGCCGGTTGCCTGAACATTTCTGGCGTGGCCGCACAGAAGATCGTCCAATTCGCTACTGGCTTGATCCGCATGCAGCAGCGATGCACAAATCCGGCTCTGATCCGATGATATTCACCCCCGTGCGGCAGCGCCTTCTGCCACCGATCAACAGTTTTGGGGGGCAGTTGAAAGAAACACTGGGGGTGATTTTGAGCGGACTTTTCGCCGATGCCTCTGCTGTGCTGGGCAAACCGGATGCACAACCAATTTACGTCTTTTCACCCCCCCAAGTCGACGGATCGGAAATGGAGGTGGAACTGCTTGACCGCACAGGGTTCCAGCCTCTGCATCTGAGCATTCGGTGGATCAACGACTATATGATGGTGCGCTCGCCAAGGATTGCGGATTACGCGTTGCTAGAACGTCTCGCAGACGATCTATACGAGGGACAAGCGGCGGCAGAACTGCGCGCCGGTGTCGATGAAGCCGTGGCCGACCTGACCCAGGCCTGGATGCAGGGGCGGTCCCAGGTTTCGCAACAGATTACCGAGGTATTGGGGCATGTGACGAAGGAAATACGACAATCTGGCGAACGGATACGGTTGGGGCATGCCTATCTAAGTGAGGTTCAGAAGTATGTCAGAGAACTGGATGAGATGATCAACCTTGCGCGCGAAGAGGTGGCAAAAGCCGACAGCGCCGGGGCCGACCTGCATGCCTTTGCGGCCAATCTTCTGGATGCTCGGTTTTCGATGGTAGCCGATCTTTTGGCCGAAATGTCGGTAGGTGATGCGGCGATCCAAGAGGCCGAGCGTCGCCTGCAAGAGGCCAGCGACAAAGTTGAGGCACTGTTGGATCAGTGGAGGTATCGATGATCGATAAGACGCGCGCGAAAACCGGGCTGGAAGAGTTTGACTTGGCATACGCCGATACCCGGTCGGAAATGTCCACCGCCTTGCCTGATGTCGCGTCAATTGCCGGGATATCCGCCGCCCCAGTTTCAGCCATCGCTAAACTGGACCGGAAGCTGAGCGAACGCTTTCCTTATCCATTGCTTGCAAGCCAGTTGAAAGCGATTTTTGAGGTGGGCACGAAACAATTGAGGATCAAGGAAAGATCGTTAAAACGTCTGCGCTGGTGGCTGGCGGTGCAATTGTGGTGGCAGCGGAATGTCTGGTTTTTCATGGCAATTTTGCTGGGTCTTGCGGTGTTAGCTGCATTGGGAACTGCTTACTACTACCGTGCTGAAATCCAACAATGGCTGATTTCGTTCTTGCCGAATTCGCCTGCGACGCCGACGGCGAAAGTACCTGCGAACGGGGCGGGTGTGCCATGACAGTGGGGCAGCAGTCTGGCGGGGCCTCTCCCGGAGAAAGCGGACGGTCCACTTTGTTACGGGCCGGTCGAACCTCGAAGCCGCGTCCGCGCCGGTTCGGGCAACGGCGGTTTATACTGGTGTTTGTTGGCAGCGCGCTTGCTTTGCTAATCGCGGCGGTGGCAGGTGAGATGTTTGCAACTGATGGATCGGCAGCAGCCCTCTACTGGCTACATGATAATGTCTGGTTGCCGTTGAATGGTCGTTTTTGGACGGCACCATTCCCACGCGGATTGATCTGGCTGGTGCCGGTAGCGGTGATATTTGCGCTAGTGATGGTCGAATTTTGTGGTCTTGTCGCCCCGATCCGTTTTCTCCAGGTGCGCGCTCTTTTGCGACTGCTGTACGGACGCGGCTATGGTGCTGTGGCGCTGTGGCACCGGTTGCTGGGGCTGATTGGTCTTCGCGCTGCTCTTGCCGAGGCTATCCTGCGCGACGAACAGGACCGGTTGCGTTGGGATGTAATCCAGAGCCTCGGGCGCGGCTCGGTGCCGGGAAACGCATTTTCCCAGCTTGTTGAAGTTCAGCGAAAGATAATGGGCTTCGGGCTGCATGACGAGGCAGATGTGGCCGCAATTCTGGAAACTCTGGCAATAGCGAGGTTGACGCCCGACGCCGATCTGGTTGCGTTGCGGGCGCTTGGAAAACGCGCGGACCGGGACTGCCCGCGACTATATCAAGATTGGGGCAAGTTGCGTGACGCGATCCGAAATCCTCCTAATACGGGGGAATGCCTGCGCCATGCAGCCTCGCTCGCTGACACGGATGAAACAGCGCTCAGTCTGGCAGGGCAAACGATTGCAGCCACGTTGGGCGGGATAATGGACGGGCAAAACCAGCGACTGGCATGGTTTGATGAATGGGCGCGGTTGAGGGTCGGAGATAAAGCTGAACTTGCGGCTAAGTTGAGCCGGGCCGAAACCCTTTGTGCGTTTGAGTTTTGGGCTTCAGAGGCAGAGTCGGCTGCGTTTGGGCAGCAACCTGACGAGATTTTTTCAGGCGCCTTCAAAGGATTGGTTCTTGTGCGCCCGCGAGGCGAGATGTTCGCGCAACACGGAAGCCTCTATGGATCGGAAGCCTCCCGATGAAAGATGTTCCGACTTGGAAAATGCTGCGCGAGAAAGCTGCCGAAATACGCCACAAGGGTCGACCCCGGCGGCTGGGAAGGGTGCGACCTCGAGGTCGGCTGGATCCTGGGTTGGCGATGATTGTACTGGCAGGCGTGGTTGTTTTTACACTCACCGGCGGATTGATGGCACTATTCGAAAACGCCAACGGATACTTCGACCCACCGCTTGTGCGCCAAGTCGAGGACCGGCGTGTTTTAGCGGATTACCGGGACGGACAATCGCCTTTCAGTGATGCGATCATGCATGGGCGACACGCAGTGTTGGGTCGGCAGGACGGTTCGCTGAGTTGGTACGACAGCGAACAAGAGCTGTTTCACGAAGAATCTATTCCGCGAACGTCAGCGCTGTCGTCTGATTTGCAGATACTGGCAAGTAGTTGCGCGCAGGCGGGGAGCAAAGCTTGCCTGCGCGATGACCCGCTTTTCGCAGTGACCGAGACGGGTGGCCTAGCAATGCGTGAAAATGACCTCTGGCGGGTTCTGACCAGCGACAGTGCCTGGATCGGCCTGGATGGGGCCGCGGTCACCCAAGAGGAAATTGATGCCTGGGTCGTATCTGAAGATGGCCGCTGGCTTCTGGTTTCCGCAGGAGAGCAGGGACTGGGTTTGTTTGATCAGAAAAGTGGCACTTGGGTTGAGGTGTCGCAAAACGGTCGTGTCACGGCGCCTAGCCGCATCGTCTGGGCACATGGTGCATTTTGGCTGGGCGGAGAAGGCGGGCTTGAAACGCTGTCGCCAGCGACCGCAGACCATCGCAGCGCGATTGTTGGCGTTGACGGTACCATACTTGATCTTGATGTGACGCCGACAGGGGATATCCTTGCATTGCAGTCTGCCGATTGTGCGGACACATTCTGCCTGTCCATTTTAAAAACGTCGGGGCGTGGCCGGATGACACGGATCGTTGGTGAGACTAGCATAACGCCGGGATTGTCACAGCTTTCCATCCGGCATGCCGCCCTTCAATCGGGTCAGATTGTGGTGTTGGGTGAGGCCGGAGTACATGCCTATGATCCGGCACAACGGGCGTGGCGCGTGATTGAGGCCGCACCCGTGGACACATTGCACGCCAATGACGAGGGGCGGGTGATATATTTTGCCGCCGGTGACCGGTTCGCCCGGTTGACTTCGGCGCGGGTCGACCTTGAAAGCAGCGTTCCCGAGCGGGTTGTGCAGATACTTCCTGTGTCCAGTGGCGAGGTGCTGGTGCTGGATCGAACCGGCGCGATTTATGACATGTCCGCTACAAACTCAAGGCAATTGGCGCATCCGGACGACGGTGCTCCCGAGGGCATTCGTTTCGGGGCCGGGACGTACTGGCGCGATACGCTGGTTCTGGTGGGGGCTGAGGGTGTTCTTTTGCACGATCCGACGCGTCGTCGCTATGGTTTCAGAGTCGACGCCTTGCCACCGAATCTGAATACCGATCATATACGGTTGCTGCCCGGCGGAGCCGTGCTGTGGCTGATTGATCTGACGGCGGGCCACGTTTTTCTGGGTAAGCTAAGCGGTGACTGGCCCGACCGGCGGATGGATTTCTCCAAACGTGCCGATTTTGGTGGGGAGATCACAGACGCGCAAACCGACGGTGATCGCCTGATCCTGGTTGGACGTGATCATACGCCGTTTGTTGTGACTGCCGCTGGGGACACGCCGCCGGTGAGACTGCGTGGAGCCCCGCCGCCGCCGGGGTTTAGCCCAGTCAGCGCTGTGGCGGCAGGCAGCGATCTGATTTTGTCCGACGGTACAAAGATTGTGTTCTACAACCAATCCGACAGGGGTTGGAAGCAAGCCTTTGATGGCCCTAGAGAAGGTGTTTCCGATTTGGGCATCGCTGGTGACAGCCTGCTTTCACTGTCAGCCAAGGGAACGTTGTTCGCAAAGACCGACAATGGCTGGAAGTCGGTAATCGGCGGACCGATTGGTGCATTTCTGGGCCTTGGCGATGTGAGCGATGCCATATCCAGCGGCGATGCAATCTACTTGGGGGGCAGGGGGCGAATAATGGCCTATCGTCCTGGTGCCCGGCGCTTTATGCCGGCAATTTTGGGAGGTGATGGCCCGGTCCGTTTCTTAGCACCCGGCATTTCCGCTCCATTGTGGTTATCCGGTAATAAAATCTTTTCGGGGAGTGCGCTCGTCTCGCGAAAGGACGAACAGGTTCTGTCTGCCGGGCATACCGGACATGAACTGATCTATATGGCTGAGACCCAAGGGTTCCATTATGCCGCCCTTGGACACAGCAGGCAGTGCTTGTTCAACGGAGCCAACGCTCCCAATGGTGCTCTGATCGACGCGCGGAAGCTGCCGGATGGTCGGGTTTTTGCTCTGACTAGTGATGGTGCCGGTATTTATGAACCAGCAAACCGGCGTTGGGTGCGGCTGATCGCAGAGGGACTGTCAAATAACGGGCATATCGAGTTGCTCGGGGCTCATTTGGTAGTTATCGACAGAGGGACCCTACGAACTGTTCCAATTGCAGATTTGCCCTCCCCGGAAAGCTGCGACGCGAAACCGCAGGCGATGGTTTGGAAAACCGAGATTGCCGCCAAGCAGGTCACTCTGGATCAGGCAAATGGTGCGATCTATCTGCTGCAGCGTGATGGTCAGATCGCCCGCTGGCAAAACGGTGTCTCGATTCCTGTCCTGCCAGCGGTGTCCAGGGCACCTGATCCTATTGCCCTTCACAGGGTATATTCGGGATCGGCCGGATTGGTCTTTGCCGCTATGGATGCGGTATGGCGGTACGACACCACGCGCCGGGTCTGGTCTCGCAGCGAATTCACCGGCGCACCCGAAAATATCACCGAAGTTGATCTGACCCTCGGCACTGATGGTTTGGCATTGGTCACTCTTTGGGATGGCAGAGGTGTCGCGTGGGGCGGTACGGAACGCGACGGCAAGGTTGATTTTAGACCGTTACGTCTGCCGGACCTGCCACAGACATCGCTGGCCCCAGCGGATATCATCGACATAGCTGAGGGCAGTGATTTTGTTGCAATCCTCGGACGTGATGCGTTGGAAATCTTTGAAGGCCACAGATTCGCCAGAAAGGCGGTCATTCGCCTGGGGCCTGCTCAGGCAGGCTGGTCGCTTGCCAAAATGACCGGGGCGGCAGAGCTGGTACTCGTTGATGGTGCCATTGATGCACCCAAACGGGTGTTCGTTTTTGATCTCAAAGCGATGGAAGAAGGCGACAGCGCGCTGGCCCGAGTCGCGTTCGAATACAGTCCAGGAACAGATAGCGCTTGGCGTCTTGGAGCGGAAAGGCTGTGGCGCATTGATGCAGATCAGGCCCTGTGGTCTTGCGCAATAAGGCCGGGTGGCGGTTCTCCGGGGCAGTGCGATATGTTTCGTCCGGCGCCTGCGCGGTTTCAGAAGACGGATATCCGATCTGCGATCAGCGATGGTGACGACGGCTTCTTCATTTTGCTGCACGATCGAGTTGTTCACCTAAACCGCAAAATGCGCGTGCAGGAAAACCTCTCCGGGCTGACAATCAGTGACAGCAGTCGACTTTTCAGCTTTGGTGGCGCGCAGTTCTTCTGGGAAGGGCGGGGTGGGCCGCTGGTTGAGCTGTTGGCAGAGGGGCAGATCCGGGTCGCCCAGCAACGAGTATTGGACCTGCGCCGTTCGCGCGATAAGTTGGCTGTGACAACCAGCGATGGGTTCGTTGTTCTGAGCAGTACCGACCCGACCACCCCAGCACAACTGAGAGTCAACCAAAAACAACTGCGCGCCGTGACTATGGACAATAGTAGCCGTGGGGAGATTTTTGGTCTTGATGAGGCCGGCCAACCGGTGTCCAGCAGGTCAATTTTCCCGAGAAACCGGTTGCTGAGCTTTGCCGACGATACCATTGCCGTGATGCCGGGCCAGTGGTGGCCCAAAGGGACCAATGCGATGCGAACAGGGTGGTGGCGTCAAGCGGCTGACGGTTCGGTTTGGTTCGAATGGATCAAAACCTGTCATCGCCAGCTTCCGAAACCAACTTGGCCGGATGACGGATTCCGAGCATATCCGGAGAAAACCGAAGAAACCTTTGACTGCCCTCAAAGCCGTGAAAGCAGAGTGCGATTGACTTCTGAAGGCCGACTGTTGTTTGCCACCAGCAACGCCCAAGTTCCAACGTTGGTGACAACCGAAGGTACCATGGAGCTTGATGGTGACGCATTGGCAGTTGTCACGACAAATCTCTGGAGTGATGGCTTAAAGCAGTCTACCGAAGATGCCAGGGTTACATCGGATATCCGGGGCCGGATTCAGGATGTGGATGGTACGGCCTATTTGGCACCATCATTGTTTCAGGGCAATTCGCCCGGAAACTTCGATGTTCTTCCCGGCGATGGAGCAAACGCCCCGAAGAGAGGCGGTGGCACACTCACCTTATTGAGCGCGTTCCGAAAAGACTGGATCGGCTGGGACAGAGAGTCCAGCCAGGTCAAATTTGGGGAAAACCACCTGCTTGACCCGGCAGAGGCTTTCGTACAGGGCCAGTTTCTTCCAGTTGTTACTGGTCGAGCCGCCTATCTTGGTGGTGACAAATATGCGTTGCTGAATGCGCACGGACTTTGGCGGTTGGCGTCAGGCCGGTCAATTACGCCGCTGACCCTTAAGCCCATGCAAGCCGCAGTGGGGCTTGGACATGGTCGATTTTTGTTGCCTTCCGGCGGTCTATCGGCGGCATCAGGCGAACAAATGCCTGACAGCGACCAGTTCACCTTGATGGCTGGTGCTTTGGAACTGTCTGAGCAGTTGCGCGGTGGTGGCACTATGGCTGTCTACAATATATCAGGTCATCTGGTTCCTGCTTATGCAAAATCGGGATTTGTCTTTGACCGGCGCATGGGCATTGCTGCCGATCAGGGCCGGGTGATGATCCTGACTCCTTTGGGACTGATCCCGGCGCAAAACCTAGCCGAGGGTGTAGCTGTGCCGACGCGAACAGAGGAGATCGACACCGATGCTGGAAGGGTTCATGCAAGGCAGAAATCCGGCTGGCGTCGTCGGGGTGCAACAGGCTGGATCACCGCCGACGCACCCCGCTCGGACCTGACCCTTGCCGAAGAAAGCGGGCGACGCTGGCAACGGGTGGGTGGGCGCGCTGGGATTATCGCTATTGATTCCATGCAATCTTGGCGCATCGCTGCGCGCGGGTTGAATTTTGAGGCCGACCGACTTGTCGCTCTTGGGGTGGGGACAGACGGACCGGTCATCATTACCGGGACCGGCACTAGTACTGCCCCTGATTTTGATGGCTTGGCGGCGATGAACGATCCCGTCACCCCCGATCCGGGGAGCCTTCGATTGGACAGTCAGAGGATTTCACCTGGGCAGGTTGTTCTGTGGGCGGAAACAAAACGGGGAAATTTAGTCTGGGACTCGTCGACGGCGGCGTGGCGCGCACCTGCCTCAGACGAATCACCGTGGCAAAAAAGGCTGGCGGTACAGTTTGGTAGGTTCCGGGTCGGATTTGAAAAGGATCAACCTTGGGCGGATATTGTCGTTACCGATCTGAACGGTGGAACCGGCCGGGCCGATTTTGAGTGGCGGCGCGGCGATCAGATGCCGTTTGACCATGTGACTGCGTTTCACGCTGAAGATGGCAAAATACTGCTGGCCACGCCGTTTGGTTTGCGTCGGCTTGGCGGGTCGGCGACCCAGCTTATTGATGAAGCCTTGTTCAGTGGATTAAGCAAAGGTGAGCTACCGTTTGCCTTCGACCGGGTTGGTCGCCCCGACAGCAACCCGGCCCGTTTGTTGGCCGAAACTGAATCGGAATGTTTTGAACTTATCGGCATCAATACCCCACCGCAGGCCTGCACCACCAAGTCCGACACACTTGATATGCGGTTTGTGGCCCGAAATGCCCTTTGGCACTGGCGCAAAGGCGATACCGGCATTTCAGCGGACTACTTGCACAGAGATGGCAGTGTATTGCGACCCGTGCCAAATCGGGCCGGTAGCGGCTGGCCCCATGATCTGGTGCGCGCGCTTGCTGTATGTAAAGGGACAAAGGTTGAGGTCTGGGCCAACGCGCCAATTGTCTCTGAGTTGAAGGGAAAGCTCCCGGTTGCTCTTGACCTGCTTGAGAATGTCACGAGGCTGCATTGCCAGTCGGGTGCCGCCGAACTGGGCGGTGGGGCGCATCTGGCAGCGGGCTTGTATGGGCTCGGACCCGCGGGAGCTTGGCGCAAAAATCCGAAAGGCTGGACGGTTACGTCACATAACCGAGCCGTTAGGCGGCGCGCCGACGGACTTGTCCCGTGGGAATCTGCACGATTGCGGGTAACGCTGGAAAACCGGCACGTTGGGGCTGAATATCGGTGGGCGGATGATAGCTGGCGCGACCTGAACTGGGCCGGTGGCCGGATGCAGACGGATCGAGTGATCGGTTTGAGCGCAGCAAAGAACGGCGTTCATGTCATGACTCCGGTGGGCTTTCATGCATGGCGCGTTGCGGGAGCAGGCGGATTCGATCCCGAAAACCTGAAACTTCGTACACCAGATGATCCACATGGGCTCGAATCCTGCATTCCTGCTATTCTCGAACAGAGAGATGGCAGTGTTCAGGGTGTGCCGCCACAGCACGGCGCGCCAGTCGCACTCGTTTGTTCGGATGGTGCCGCCTATCTAGGCGATCCTGGTGCGGTCATCGATATGGGAGCTTTCAAGACCCTAGATGAGGACATTTTTGCCGATCGTATCCTGATCGAAAACGATATCTGGCGGTGGTCCCGCAAGGCGGCGGGGGCGGACAATTCGTTTGGCCTAGATATCATCTTTAAGGGCGAGCCGATCGGGCTGACAGGGGGGCGTCTGTCGACCGATGCCTATGCCGGGCTGGCCACACTGTTTGACGATCGGATCGAAATCGTGACTCAGGAGACTGGCTGGTGGCGATCACCGGCGAAAGACCTCGGGCTGGAAGCCATTGCTCGTGGTCCGATAGCGGCAAACCCCAGCGAAGTGGTGGCGCTCTGGTCCGATCATGTCGAAGGCGAGCGGCGGCTTTGTGTTCAGGGCAAGGATCGCATTTACCTTGATGCGGATAACACGGCAGTAAGGGCAGGTATTTGTCGGAACCGGGCCGGACAAGATACCACTTGGTCTTGGTATAACGGAGAAAACGGCCCCCTCGCCGAGGGCGAGTCGTTGAACGGCATCCTGATGCAACGGTCTCTGGAGGACGGGCGGTTTTCCGATTTGATTGTGTCCGGGGCGCCGATGACTGACATTGACGGCGACGCGACGGCGATCCTAGTTCCGACGCGGGCTGGTGCACTCAAGCTGGGCGCGTCTGGCCCCGAAGGTTACTATTCGGCACTCGAAAACGGTTGGCTGGCCAATGGAGAGGATGGCCATGCGGTGCTGATTACCAAAACCGGGGTAGTGCCACTGATCGGCTCGGATCGTCTTGCTTGTCCGGCATTGGCCGGGCTGTCGGGCCGCCTGCCCGAAGACAAATCTGTTCTGCGTGTCAACCCCATGGGCGAACCGTTCGCGCAAATCACCTTGACCGGTGTGTATCAGCGCGCACAGTTTCTGGTTCCCTGTAATGCGCTGGAAGAAACTTTGGCATGGACAATTCCAGTGAATGTCGCCGGACGCGGGCGGCTGAATGCGGTTCGATCTGAAATCGGCGGGAATTCGCTTTTCATGTCAGTATCAAAGGCGGGCTTTTCGGTCAGCGATGGCTATCACGGCATTCAGACCGCAGCACTCGCCAATCAGGCTAGTGTCGCACAATTGGCGGCCCCAGATGGTCGTGCCGGGTTGATTGTGACCAGGAACGCACTTTACCGTATGGATGCAGACCGCGCTCTTGGAGTTCTGGCACGAGCTAATACCCCGGCGTTTCGTCCTGACGGCCCATTTGTCCGCTCTGCCGATCCCGGACCGTCGCCCAAAGAAGTCAAGCAAGTCGAAACTACCGTCGACAAAACTGATCCAGTCCCGCAAACCCAAACAGCGCCAGTTGCGCCTGATCTCGAAGCCGTGTCGGGATCGCAGTCGCAAATACCCGAAACAAAAACACCTGATATCATCAGCGAGCCAACCCGGAATCCCGCGTCGGCCCCCTTATTACCGCCATTAGACAATGCAATCCCCTTGAAACTGAATGCGGCTCAAGCTCGAGAAGTCCAGAAATCGTTGCGCACGCAGCAGTATTACCGCGGGAAGATCGACGGCATTCTAGGTCGTCGAAGCCGCGCGGGAATTCGAGAATGGCAAACGCGCTATGGGTTCAAGGTGACAGGCAAGCTGACGGAATTGCAACTCGCGGTAATGCTAGGAATGGGCAAATGATCAGTTTGAACACACTGCAGACAGTCCCACCTTTTGCATTTGATTTGCCGCTGAATACACGGGCATTGGCTGTGGCACCCGAAGGAGAGGACGCAGCCCCGGGGTGGATGTCGATAGACAACAAAATTTGGATACGGCGCAATTTTGATATTGAGAGGACTGTTTATTCAGATTCAGGAGATGCTGTGGCGCGAATTGAGTTTTCGCCAGAAAATCTGAAATTTCGCTATGTCGGTGAAGAGGTTGAGAAAGATTGGAAACAATTGGCCGCGACAAAGGAACTAATGGTCGAAGTTCTGGAGGCGATTTTCATTCAATTGTATGCTTCGACTCCGTCGCCACAAGCCATAACCCACACTGAGATCAGTCGTTTCTCATCCCTTGGTTGGGAGGTGGGGGCTGCAAACACGAGTGTTAACAGGACCAGGGCAGTTAACCGCGCGCGATTAGCCGCCCTGCAAAAACATCCCGTGAACGCCGCTTCCCACCCCAACCATATTGAAACAGACCTTGGCAACGAACCGGTCGCCGATTTCGTATCCCGACGACTGTGCGCTGCACTTACCCAAATTCCAATCTCGGCACCTGCCCAAGTTGAGGTCAATTTTTGCGCTAAAGCGGAGGGCGCGCACATCGTCTTGCGCATGGACGGCGAATTTGACCTTTTGTGGGGTTGCTCATTCATAGATATCAAGGATGATCTAGTTTTGATCAGGCAACGACCAGCTGCTGAAGAACTCAATTTGCGCAAACTTGGGGCGTTGCGTTTTCTACTCACTCAAACTTGCGCGCTGGAACGCGCCTTGGGAGCTGTTGACGAACCTATTGAGATTGAACTGAAAATTAACACCCTGAGTAGTGAGTTGAATGCGATGCTTCGCATTGCTCCTTCAGCCTGGGGATTTGATATAGCCAGTGCTAGCTTGACTATTGATGTTGATAGCCTGCCGACTAGCCTCAATTTTACATGCCATATGGGAAGTAAAAAAAGGCAGGAAAAATAAGGTTCTGATGGATTGGACATCCCCCAGCTAGTGTTCCGAGTCTGACGCTTGCTACCTGCTTCCTCGAATTTCATCGACGGTGTTCAGTGCGCGCCGTTCCCGGGCGAGGATGTTCTCGGCGGTTTTGGTCCATGTGAAGGGCTTTGGCTTTGCGTTGTGCCGCAGCAGGTAGTCGTAGATCGCAGCCTCAAGGTCGTCGACGCTGGAATAGCTGCCACGGCGAATGCGCTTTGTTGTGATCTCGGCAAAGAAACGTTCGACCATGTTCAGCCACGACGCGCTGGTCGGCGTGAAATGCAGCTTGAAACGCGGGTGTTTTTCCAGCCAGGCCTTGACCTCGGGCGTCTTGTGCGTTGCGTA
>PJEL010001101.1_pt1 | contig 28598 bp, 21 predicted proteins | sample 1853271 | NCBI WGS metagenome assembly PJEL01 (sample SAMN08108733, study PRJNA415343) | Invertebrate metagenome, whole genome shotgun sequencing project. | host: Globobulimina | place: Sweden: Gullmar Fjord | collected 2015-08 | reverse complement strand
ATACCCATAACACCGCCAAATGCATTCATCACAGGGGCCGCGTAGAGCATACTGTATCCGTCATGTTCGGGATAGACAGCGGACAGAAAGGATCTTGCCGCAGGGGCGGAGACAATCGTCCCGGTATATCCATCCCCAGTGTCCACAAATTTTCGGGCAACAGTGTCTTTGAACCACGCTTTATCCTTGAAATTCATACCCAAAAGAGAGTTAAGGGTCGTGAGTTGCTTACCAGCATGGTCCACCGTATTCGCAATAAGCGGTTTGCCGTCTTTACCTACAAACATTGTGAGCTTGTAGGCACTGTTCTGCTGCACCTGTTTATTGATAGAGGCAATAACCGGATTGGTTGGTTTCAGGTTTTTCAAGTTGGCCGGATAAAGCAGATTGGGATTGCGGGCAAAACCCTGCACATCATTATAAAACTGCGCGAGATTACTATCGACGGCCGTGTTGATCTGTTGCGCGGTTGTTTGCAACGGAGAATTAAGAGCTTCTTTTAATGCCCCACCAGTTCCGACAAAAACACCATAAATAACAAGTGCTGGAATAAAACTGGAGACAACAAGCAATAGAATCAACTTGTTACGGATGGTTATAGTCATAAGAATCCCCGAATACGCGCAATGAAAATCAATAAAAATACGGTTAACAATTGATAAAACACCCGGTAATTTTACATAAAGTAGTTAAATATAAATTAAATTAGAATTAATGTAAGAAATGCTCATGTGAGCTTTTGACAGTCCTTCTGCATATGTGCGGTTGCTGAATGCAGCATTGCCGCTATTTAAAAAAATCCAATTCGTTACGCTTCTGTTTGTTTGAAAAAAAGACGGAGTGACGTCATGGAATATATTGTCTTGTTTGAAGATAATGAGGCTGCAGTTGATCAACGGTCCAAATACATGAAGGATCACTTGCAGTTTTTGGAACAAAATTCGGAAACAATCGTGGCGGCAGGACCGTTATTGGATGCCAGTTGGTGTTTGCCGGCAGGGGGGATGTGGTTGGTCTTTGCTGATAGTGTTGAAGAGGTTGAAGGTTTGGTGAAAAGCGATCCGTTCTGGTCAACGGGCCTTCGAAAATCCATAAAAACCTTTGAGTGGAGGCAGGTTTTTGCTCAGGGGCAAAGGAGGCTTGCTTGATACAGTGCAATTGTACAGATGCCTTTTTGAGCAAATGATGTAATGATTGCGCAATATACTTTGATGAATGCATAGATTTGCAAAGAAAGGCCGCGATGCACGGACTAAGCTGGGATGATTTTCGATATCTTCTGGCACTCTCCAGAAAAGGCAGCGTTTCAAAGGCGGCGAAATATCTTGGAGTGAACGAAAGCACGGTCTCTCGGCGATTAAAAACCGTTGAGGATAGGCTTGGTTTGCGAATATTTGACCAGACACCGGCCGGGTATTGCTTGACTGAAATTGGAGAGGGACTTATCCGCCGGCTTAAAAAGGCGGAGCTAGAAATTGAAGCAGCAGTACAGTTTTTAGCGACAGGAAATACCAAAGTCGCCGGTAAAGTTCGACTTACCTCCGTTCCGATGATAGTGAGCCAGATCCTTGTTCCCAATTTGGATGAGCTGCTGAGCACCTATCCTGATCTTGAAATTGAACTGATCGCCGAACCATCGGATTTAAGCTTGCTGCAGCGGGAGGCGGATATTGCTATCCGCCTTGCCCGTCCAGCCAAAGAAATCGCCGCAATTGCCCAGAAAATAGGGATGTTGAAGTATGGCGTTTATGCCGCAAAAACAGCGATGGAAGAGGGGGCAAAGGATACGCTGCCATGGATAGGGTATGAAAAGGAGATGTCCCATTTGCCGCAGGCCAAGTGGATCGATGCTCGATGCCAAATCGAAGGCAATCTGATGTCACAAATATCTTTTAATGACGCGGAGATGCTACTTGGATGCCTAAAGTCGGGCCAAGGGAAATCGTTGCTTCCTGTATTCGCCGGTGAAAATCACGAAGAATTGGAGCGGATGGAAATCGGTGAAGATCTGCTGGAACGCGAGATTTGGCTTCTCACCCATCCAGATCATAGAAAGCTCGAGAATGTGCAGGTTGTTGTCGCGTGGATTAAAAGATGCATGTCTGAGGCGATAGGTACATCCCGACAAACAGATATCGCTTAACAGGGGCCTTATCGAGCTTGCGACAAGCGGCTATATAACCGCGCACTTAAAAAGCAGAGAGTGATAAAAACAAAGCCAATAAATAAACCATGAAGCAGGGCTGAGCGATAAGCCGCCTGTTCAATGTCGTCCAGATATGTTTCCGCATATCCCTTTAATCGCTGACGTGCATCGTTGATCTTGTCGATCCGTAATGAAGACTTCCAAAACCAGTCCCCAGCGACAATCGGTGAAATATAGCTTTGCAGCAGCTTTATCCCTTCCAGTGCGTGAACATCATCAACAACGACCATCTTATCGATCTCTGCAACGGTTGCGCCGGAGTTTCGCATGTCTTCAACGACGACCATATTTTCCCTGTAGGCAGTGAAGGCCTGTTCAATTGCATCCAGTGCGGAAACCTCTTTGAAGCTGATGCCGGGGATATTGCGATATTCCCAGATAACATCTGTCAATCGCAGATGAAGCGTTGTGAATTGGTCATAATATTGTTCATCTCCGCGGAGGACATAATTTTTAAAAACATGAATAAGCCCACCATACCCGGTAGAAGATTGCATACGGTTAAGAGCATCGTTTTTGTAGTATTTGGCAATGAGGGACTGTCGTACGGAGTTAATTCGCCCATTAATGGATTTATGGGTTATGTTTTCAATAACTCGTTCAGGTAGAAATTTTCGGGCAAATTGAAGCTCTTTTATCAATCGATCCTGCTGCGCAATAAAAGTGCTGATCTGCTGATAGGTTGACGTATTCATATGTCCAGACGATATGACCTTATTGATCGTGCCACGTTCTTGACCGGCCAGTTCCTGTAAATTGAGCAATGCTGAATAGTTGCTGGATAATTGTCCAAATCCTGCTATGCCGTTCTCTACATGTATATTGTGCGTGTGGGTAATGATCTTTGCAATCAGATCTGTGTAATACGACCAGTTTTCTACTGTTTTTATTAACTGGTCGACATTCTGGCGAATACTTGATCGCTGCTGAAGGCGGTCGTTGATATTATCAAGTTCAACGGAATTTTCTGTACCACCTCCTGAAAGCCTCATAGCAGGGACAAGATTTTGCAGATCCTGCAATCTCAGATCTGTTTTAGTTCTTTGTTCCAGGAGATTTTCCTGAAACAATTTGCCATCACTGCCCGAAAAGCCAGCAGATAGGCCGCGTTCTTTTTGTAATTCATAAATCAATTCAGTGAGTTCAAGGGCCACGCCATATTTTGCAGACAAATATTGTGCGTCCACCAGTTTATTCAGCTTATCCGTCATCAAAAAAGCGGAAATGACTGATGAAAAAAATAAAAGAAGCAAAATTATCGTAATAATAGGGATGCGTGTGAGCCGTTGTTTGCTGGTCATTATTCTATCAGAGCTCTCCTATCATCCTGATTTTCAATAGATCAGTATTTATTGTCTAGCGCAACGCCATGTGAACAGTCCATGTATTATGTAGGCCCATTTCAAAAAAAGAGATTGATTTGCATCATGGTGGAGCCATGAAATCCTTGAAATACTGCCCGTGGCGGGCTGTCTGTGTGTAAAATTCAGCTCTGCAAACAAGAATTTGGTGTGAAAAAGAGAAATCTATGCTCCGCATTGTCAGTGTCATATTGGTTGCTGGTGCTGTGATGATATTCACCTTTAATCTGGTGGAATGGTACGGCACTAAAAATGCTATCCCCCGTTTCTGTAAAGATCCAGATGGCAGTGTTCAGCGTGTGCGTGAAATTCTGACAAAGACCAATCCCGTAGGGGAGGGGGTTAAACGACCCTATATTGTTGCGGCAAAGCTGATCTTTCTACTCCCCCAACATGACCAAGAAGATGTTGATGCGTATATCTTCCGGCTTCAACAACATTTGGCGGTTGAGTGCCGATGGTAGAAACCCCGCCCTTTTTTGATCGCATAAGCCATCTCAGCCTGCGCCACCGGTTTGTTATTGGTTTTGTTCTCTGCGCCATTAGCGCCGTTCTTTTAGCCAGTATTCTGGTTTATACCAGTGGCTACGCCTCCATTCAGGCAACGCTTGGGCAAACTTTTTGCCAAATCGCTAGCCGTGTTGAGCAGGGTTTTGCAGAACGAATTGAAAATGAAAGTACTTTCATCAGTAAAATATCAACGGATGTATTGACGGTTGATGTAGTGATGGAGGCGTTTGCGATATATGGAGGCAGGCCTGAAACCTGGCAGGAATCCCGGCGGAACTGGCTCGCGGATAAATGGGGGAAGAGCAAAGACAGGAAAAAACTTGTCAATAAACGATTGTCTCGGCGTCTTACTATTCTTTCAAGATTAAGAGAAGCAACCATCAAACGACTATCTGTTTTCGACAAAGAAGGAATGCTGCTGGCATCAAACCGGCTGACGGATGGTCAGTCTGCAAGGAATAGCGAATGGTACAAGGCTTTTTCCGGTCGGAATAAGCATCTGACATTTATCGATACAGATCCCAAACAAGGAGTTCTTTCTATCGCCCTTCCCATTTGGGGTGGGGTGGAAATTATCGGGTATATTCTGGGCGAATATAATTTTTCGATTATTAGTGACAGCGTTAGCAATGTCCATTTTGGCGAAACCGGTGAAGCCGTACTGGTAGATTATGCGGGAATTCCGCTAAAGCAAGAAGCGCCCAGACATATGCTTGTTCAGGCAATGGGAGCGAAGCCGCCGCAGGATCGTTTTTTTGCAGAAAAATCAAGAAATTTCAGTAATCCCTACTGGGTTGAGGTGGGCGCGGGGAATGGAGATTTCTGGAAACGATTGGCCTGCGTCGCTCCGTTGATGATCGTCAATGGTCACAGGTCCCAATTTCAATTACCGCCCTGGTCAGTGATTGTCTCCCAATCGCCTCAGGAAAGTTATGCGGCGCTACGCTCTACGCTTGATAGTTTCGCGGTGGCGGGCACAATCCTGATTATTTTCCTGGGTGCAATAGGCGCGTTAACCGCCTGGCACATTACCAAACCGCTGAGGGCCCTGCAGCAGAGCGCGCAGAGTTTTGGCCGTGGGGATCGGAATTGGCGAGCTCAGGTAACAGGCCCTGAGGAAATACGGTCTCTTTCCGGTGCCTTCAACAAGATGGCGGCTCAGGTCAGCGAGTCCGAGAATAAGCTTCGGGCTTTCGCTCAAGCCGTTAGCGATGCCGCTGATGCGATTTTCATGACGGATGCAATTGGCCGCATTCATTATATAAATCCCGCATTTGAAGAAATTACTGGCTACAATCTGCAAGAAGCGCAAGGGAAAAATGTCCTGTTCCTTTGTTCGTCGGGGCAGCATTGTTTGACCTGTAAACATGTACAGGGGGTTTTGAAAGGCGGCGATGCCTGGCGCGGCGAGTTGCAGTTCAAACGCAAAAATGGCGAAGAATATCCGGTGGATCTGACCATCAGCCCAATCCGTAGCGAAGACGGCACACTGGTCTCTTTGATGGCGGTGCATCGGGATATTACACTTGCTCATGCTTTTCAGGACAAATTGCAGCGCGAAGTTGATGAAAGAACGCGCGAGATAAAGGAAAGTGAAGGGCTGACGGTCATGGGCCGGATGGCGAGCATGATAGCCCATGATTTGCGGAATGCCTTGTCCACTGTGAAGATGACGTTGCAGATCCTCAATCGACGCTATGAAACATCAGATAACGATGTGGAGAAAGAACATTGTGCCATGGGGCTGGAGCAGGTTCGATACATGGAAGATGTCGTTCGCGATATGCTGAGTTATGCGCGACCTGATCGACTTCAGCATCATTGGGAAGATACCAACAATATTATCGAAGGCGCGCTCACGATCGTCGCCTTTCATATAGAGACCAAGAATATACAAATCGAGTATGAGAAAAATCAGCATTTGCCAAAACTGTATTGTGACCGGGTCAAAATACAGCAGATGCTCCAGAATTTGTTTGCAAATAGCATTCAAGCACTCTCCATTGGAGGCAAGCTTTCCATCAAAAGTCACCTCGTGGTGAATGATGCGACCCCGCGTATTGAAATCACTGTCAAGGATGAAGGCGTGGGGATCGATGCTGAAACACTGGAAAGTATTTTTGAACCCTTCTTTACGACCGAAGCCAAGGGAACCGGACTTGGCCTGGCAATCGTTAAACGGATCGTTGAACAACATAAGGGTGAGATATCCGTGACCTCAACGCTTGGTGCCGGTACGGAATTTAGAATTACACTGCCCACAGAAATCGACTTGTTAGAAAGTAAAGATCATGTCACGGCTCTTGATTATTGATGACGAAGCTGCCAGCTGCAGAACGCTGAAACTTCATTTCACCCATATTGGGTATGATGTGGAAACCGCTGCAGATGTGGATGATGGACTTGCCAAGATGGCGCAACAAGCTGCTGACGTTGTGATTACGGATATCAGAATGCCGGGACGGGACGGGTTTTCATTGCTCGCTGAAGTTCAGGCAAGGTTTCCCGGCGTTCCGGTTATCATGATCACAGCCTTTCATGATTTGGACAGTACCGTGGCGGCGATGCATGGGGGCGCTGTCGATTACATTCTCAAGCCGATTGATATCGAAGAGTTGGAGGCGGCGGTCACCAAAGCAGAGAGTTATCGACAATCTGAAGATGAGGAAGATGCATTGTTGGTTGATGGAGGGCAGGTCAATAAAACAATTATCGGGCGCAGTACGCAAATAAAGGAAGTTTTCAAGCAAATCGGAATGATTTCGCAAAGCCGGGTTACCGCGCTGATCCTTGGGGAATCTGGCACAGGAAAAGAACTGGTTGCTCGCTCCATCCATAATGCGAGCCCAGATAGAGATGAGCCGTTTATTGCCATCAACTGTGCTGCATTAGTCGAGACATTGCTGGAAAGTGAAATGTTTGGCCATGAAAAAGGCGCGTTTACCGGAGCCGTTGGCGCCCGAAAAGGCAAAGTCGAAGCCGCGGGGGAGGGGACGATTTTCCTCGACGAGATTGCTGAATTATCACCGAGAATGCAGGGAAAATTGTTACGTTTGCTTGAAGAGCGGGAATATACTCCTGTTGGCGGCAATAAAGTAAAAAACAGTGCCGCCCGGTTTATTACAGCCACAAATGCAAATTTGCTGGAGATGGTGGATGACGGAAGATTTCGGCAAGACTTGTATTATCGCCTGAACGTTGTTGGCGTGACCACACCGCCGTTGCGCGAACGGGTCTCCGATATCCCACTTTTGGTCGAACACCTACTCAAAAAAATCAACAAGGATATTCATAAAAATATCCGACGTGTTCCGGCGGATGTCATGGATAAACTCATCAATTACACCTGGCCTGGCAACGTTCGTCAGTTAGAAAACGTCCTGATGAAAGCGGTGGTCATGGCCCAGGGTAATAGTCTCAATATTGCACATCTGCCAGAGGAAGTTATTGGCGGTAGCCCGAATGGTGCCAATGGCGGAAGCGTGCAACCCACAATCTCTTCGGATGGGGCGATGGTGTCCCTGAAAGATCTGGAGAGCGAACATATCCGTCGTGTTTTGGCGAGTACGGGTTGGCATAAAGGAAAAACATGTGAAACCCTCGGAATATCCCGTCCAAAACTGGAAAGGCGCATTCAGGAGTTCAATTTGTCGCCCGAACTTTAATGTTCGATTTTGTGCAAATTGAGTTTGGCAGTTTAACAAAACAATAAATTACTCGGCACGATCTCCCGATCAACTAAATTTGTCTGTCTAGTAAATCATTGTTATTGTTGATCAATTTTTCGTGATCAAAATAATACCAATGTTGGCCTGCGCTTTGCAATCTTCCCTACAGGCAAAGGCCGTGCTGTCACATCGTCTACTTAGGAGGGAGATAATCATCAATGTCTGAAAAAATGCAAAGTGAAGCATTGGGCAAGGGGATCTTTTACCTGACTCTCGTTGCCTCGCTTGTTTTCTTCTGGTGGTTGTTAATATACGACCACGGCGTCGTTTCGGCTCATTAACAGGAAAGATCCATCCATGCTTCAAAACAAATGGGCCACCCTTCCTGCCGCTCTGATTTTATGGGCCGTCTATTTCTATGCGGTCGATTTGGTGATCATGGAAGTCCAGGGTCTGCCCGTCTCATCTAACCTGATGCCGGAGTAATCGAGATTATGTTTCGACTAGCCTTGACCTGTTCTTTTGTGGCTCTGGCGGCTATTTTGCCGGAGTTGTCTTTTGCCCAGGAAACAGTGACAGACGCTGCTGCATCCATCAATCCTCCAGCGCCGAAACCAACCCGCGCGGATTATCCGGTTATCGGTGGATTGAGCGCCCGCACAATCGCCTGGGGAATGGCGCAACTGCATCTGTTCCTTGCCGCTTTTGTGCTTGCGGTACCACTTTTTGTGATCTGCATTGAGTATATGGGACATGTCACGCGGGATATACGCTACGACAACATGGCGCGGGAATTTATGAAAATTTCTATGTCAGCCTATTCCTTGACTGCGTTGGTTGGAGGCGGATTAGCCCTTTCCCTGTTTGTTTTCTACCCGACTGTAATGGGCTATCTGATGAAAGTCTTTAACGGTCAGGTTCTTTTATATGCCGTCTTGTTCGGTATGGAATCCCTGTGCCTGTATATCTATTTTTATTCCTGGGATGCGCTTCGCTGGGGCAATAAAAAATGGTGTCATATGTCCATCGGTGTTTTGCTCAACACCGTTGGACTGACATTGATGTTTGTCGCCAATGCCTGGGCCGCTTTCATGATGTCTCCGGCGGGCGTGGACCCGATGGGTGCCATTACCGGCGGCGTTTGGGAAGCCACTCGCAACCCCTTGTGGAACCCTCTTAACCTCCATCGGTTTTTGGCAAATATTGCTTATGGCGGCGCGATTGTCGGAGCCTATGCCGCTTACCGCTTTCTCAGTGCAAAACTGGCTGAAGATCGCGCCCATTACGATTGGATGGGTTATACATCCAACTTTATTGCGATCGCGGGTTTTCTACCGCTTCCCTTTGCCGGTTACTGGTTGATGGCTGAAATCTATGCCTATTCCCAGCAAATGGGCATTACCGCCATGGGGGGCGTTCTCGCCTGGTTGTTCATCATTCAAGCCGTGCTGATTGGCACCATCATGCTTGCGGCCAACTATTATTTATGGTGCGGCTTGATGCGAACGGATCGCGGCCAACAGTATATCAAATATGTAAAATATATTGCGGTTGTTATCGTTGGTGGTTTCCTTGTTTGGGTGACGCCTCATTCGCTGATCCTGACCCCGCAGGAAGTGCAAGCCCTTGGTGGCACACATCATAAATTGCTGGGTCCTCTTGGGATCATGCCCGCAAAAAATACAGCGGTAAATTTGATGCTGGTCATGACATTCCTGTCATTCCAGATGTTCTACCGATCTAGTCGAGAATCCACCGTTTCCTGGGCAAAAGCAGGCAATTACGCGATTATCGCCCTGTATGTCGTTGGCTGCACGAATATTGTTGGTGCCGGCATTTATGGGTATTTCACACCAACGGTTTATAAAGTAGGAGCTTCTGTTCCCCAGGTGTTGACGACCTTATCAATTATCATTTTTGCAGTAATCATTGATGTCTTCATGCTCAAAGGATCGAAGAAGTCGGTTGTGAATTGGGGGAAAATGTCCGCCAGATCGCAATATGCACTCTTTGTCCTGCCGGTTGCCTTTACCTGGTTGATGGGGTTGATGGGCTATATTCGCTCTAGCCTGCGAACTCAGTGGCACGTCTATACGATTATGAAAGATGCCTCGGCCGAAGCTTATATCCCGACGATTGGGCAAGCCGGCAATACCATTACAGTCATCACGTTGATCTTTATGGGTATATTGGTGTTTGTTTTCTGGTTGAGCCAACTGGGGAATACCAAACAGGCTGCGCCCGGTGAGGTGTCCACATGACATTTGTCAAGGTAATGGGCTTCAGCCTATTCGTCCTGTTGAGCTACACATTTATCGCAAATATTGTCCCTCAATTTCAATCTGATGCTCCGGTCGAGGAAGAAATTGAAGTTGGCTCATTGGATATGGCAGGCATGGTCAGCTGGGGAGAGAGATTATTCAGCGGTAAAGGCACCTGTACACTTTGTCATAATAATCTGGGGCGTGCGCCTGATTTGCTGGAAATGGATTTGGCAATAGATCTTCCCGCCCGTCTAAAAGACGTCCGATATCAAGGCGATGCTTCTGATGTAGAAGAGTATTTGCGTGAATCCATGACGGATCCTTCAGCCTATGTTGTTATAGGATTTGGTAAAAAAGGGTCAAGCGATAGCGTCAGTCCCATGCCAACGATTAATGCGCCTCCAACCGAATTGTCCAATACAGAAATTGATGCTCTGATCGCCTATTTGCAGGATTTGGGGGGATTTGATCCCACAGTGACACTTCCCACCGAAGGCGATGCCGTTGATGAGGATGACGAGGACGAGGACGAGGACGAAGAAGAGGAAATTGCGGCAACAGGGTTAGAGGCGATCAACAAATATTCCTGCGGCGCCTGTCATGATCTTGAAGGATCAGAAGCGGATATGGGGCCACGGCTTAACGGCATCGCCAACAAAATGGATCGATCCGGTATTCGGCAGGCCATTATTGATCCAAATGAAGAAATCACTGAAGGGTTTGAGGAAGACATTATGCCCGATTTCTTCGGTGAAGAGATGCGCGTCCAAGAACTTGAATTGATTATCGACTATCTCATGTCATTGCCGGATCAAGGAAAATAGGTATGAAACGTTTCTTTACTCATCCCCTGTTTCTCTCGGTTTTGACAGCGGTCATTCTTTATGTCGTTTTTGGGTTTGCCCTAACGCCAGCACTGCCCAAATCACTGCTCATTCAGTATATGGTGATTTGTGTGATCGGCATTTTACTGGTGGCGACGTTTCATGACGAGTCTGCTGAACGGATGGTACAACCGATTTCAGCACTATTTGGTGATCCAAATTTGGCGATCATCCGTATGGTGGCCTTGTTACTTGTCGTTGTCGGGGCCGGTGCTATAACGTACCAAACGGTTAAGCCAGACTTAAGTTCTCCGAACGAATTGCGCACGGTGCATCCGGCGCCACCTTCAAAGCTGAAGGTTTATGGCAAAAATTATAATCTTCTGACATTAACCAACCCGTTACGGGATGAAACCGAAGATGGTAGTGAAGAACGCGCGGAAATAGTCGCTGAAGGCGGTGAACTTTACTACAAGAACTGCATTTTCTGTCATGGTGACTTGCTTGATGGGCAAGGGCATTTAGCCAAAGCATTTAATCCACGCCCTGCAAATTTTCAGGATGTAGGAACGATTGCGCAATTGCAGGAATCCTACCTTTTCTGGCGGATAACAACCGGCGGCCCGGGTTTGCCGCGCGAAGGATCACCTTGGGCCTCCGCTATGCCGGTCTGGCATGAAATGTTAAGTGAAGAGGAAGTCTGGAAAATTATAGCGTTTCTGTATGATTATACAGGCCATGTCCCTCGTTCCTGGGAACTTGAAGAAAGCAGCGGAAATTCTGCAGAGGATGCGGGGAACGCTGATCAAAATTCGACGCTGGATGAAGAGGCTGTTGATGCCATTTATATGAAACGGTGTTCTCATTGCCACGGTGAAGAGGGGGAAGGGGATGGCCCGGCGGCTGAGTTTTTGTATCCGTTGCCACGTGATTTCTCACTCGGTGTATTCAAATATAAAACGACCCATGCTGACGATGAATTTCCCACCGATGATGATTTGCGAAAAACCATCAAGGAAGGATTGCCCGGGACATCCATGCCTGGCTGGGAAACTCTTTTAAGTGATGCTGAAATTGATGGTTTGATCCAAAAAATCAAAGTGCTTGGCTATTGGGATGAAGAAGAAATTGAACATGTTGCTATTGATCCGGAGATACAAATCAAATCGTCTCCAGAATCCATAGCATCGGGAGAAAAGCTCTTTGTGAAATCCTGCGTTCAGTGTCACGGTGAAGAAGGACGTGGTAACATTACGTCCGGAAAACGCTTGAAAGATGACTGGCAAAACCGTATCTGGCCACGCAATTTAACCCGCCCATCAACTTGGCGGGCAACGACAACTGTTGAAGAAGTTTTTGAGCGGATCAGTACCGGTATTCGATCAACACCTATGCCGGAACATACAACAACTATGAAAGCGGATGACCGCTGGCACATCTCCAACTATGTGATGACATTGAGGGAAAACTCTGTTCCTTTGAGCGAAGGCAATACGGTTGTCCGGGCCGGACGCATCGAGGGTGATTTACCAACAGATCCCAACGATCCGCTCTGGGATAGTGCAATAGCCATGACCTTCAGAATGTCGCCCAATATCATAAAAGAACCACGATTGTTCTTCTCTCTCAATGATATGGTGACGGTTCGCGCGCTCTTTAATCAAAGTGAAATCGCTTTGCGTCTGGATGTGGATGATCGGACTTTTTCATCTCCGGGAAGTGATTTGGAGAAAGCTTATCGGTTGGACGATACAGAACCAACATCCGACGCTTTTGGTGTCCAATTCCCCATCGATATTCCGGTGACCAGCGAGAAACCCTGGTTCCGGCATGGGGACAAAAAACATCCGGTCAATATTTGGTATTGGGCGGCTGAGGCGGAAGAGCCGAAGAAACCAGCGGCTACTTATTTAATGGATGCGACAGGTCCAGATGCCGCGCCGCGCCCGCGTGAAGACATGCCAGCCCTAATGGCAAATGGTCAATGGCAGAATGGCCGGTGGCAGGTTGTTATGAAGCGTGCCTTAAAAACTGAAGACTTGAGTGATTTGCAATTTGAGGAAGGAAAATACATTCCGATCTCATTCGCAAACTGGGATGGTTTGAACGGTGAGAAAGGCGGACGGCACAGTTTTACCGGGTGGTATTGGCTCTTGTTGGAACCAGAAGAGAATTTGACTTTGTTATACGGTGGTCCTGTTGGCGCGGGTCTAATCGCGGGTTTCATCTTCCTCGTTGCGGCACGCCGTCAACGCAAGAAGAGAGAAACACAACTCAGTACTTAAACCTCTTTCGTCCTACAATTTTGTTTACAGGCAATAGAGGCATTAGACGGAAGGGCGAGATAATTTTTATCTCGCCCTTTTTGATTTTGAGAAAATTCAGCCAATTTAATAGAATATAAAACCACTATTTAACGACTGAACAAAACGTTGATGTTTTTATTTCATTGTTCAAATTCTCAATTGTAAAATTCTATCTATCTCTTTGAAATAATTACATAAAAAATACAGACATTTTTTACTGAATTTGGCATGCTCTTTGCAAAATTAGAATTGGTTATTCTTATCAACTTATAATCAAGGGAGGGCACTTGATGAAATTCAAAGTTCCCGAACAGATTTCAAAAGGATTTGCAACAACGGTATTTGTCGTCGGCAGCATAGCTGCGGTGACTACACTTTCTGCAACAGTTTCAGCCGAAGAGTTCGGTCCGATTGTCGGCAAGGAAGTAAATGCTAAAAAGGCAGAACTTGGGAAACGCCTGTTCTTTGATGCAAAACTGTCTGGCGACTCGGCCATCAGTTGTGCATCCTGCCATAAACCAGAGATGGCATTTACCGATGGTTTGCCATTGGCAAAAGCTTATCCAGGGTCTGATGGCTTTCGAAATACTCCGACATTAATGAACACGTCACTTAAGAGTGTGTGGTTCCATGATGGTCGTTTGGGCACCAATCTGAATGATGTGACACGCGAGTCACTCACGGAAGATTGGATGATGAATATGGATATGCGCCTGATGCAGGAGCGTGCCAAACAAGATCCGGTTTATGTTCAAATGTTCAAGGATGCTGGTTATGGCGAGCCATCCAACGGATCAATTCGTAAAGCTATCCCAGAATATTTGAATACCCTTACATCCCGCAATTCAGCTTTCGACAAAGGAACGATGTCGGATGCTGCAAAGCGTGGCTTCGAGCTTTTTAAAGGCAAGGCCAATTGCGCAACTTGTCATAGCGGAACACGGTTCACGGATGACAAAGCTTATAATGTCGGCACACCGGACAATCCTGAAATTTGGAACAATCCTATCCGCCATGCAACCTATGCCGCTTTTGCCAGCTTCATGGGCGTTGAAAATTACATGAATGTACGCCGCGATGTAGGTGCCTACATCATTAATCACAAAGCAGACGGATCAGAGATCGGTACGTTTGTAACTCCCACTTTGCGTGAGCTTAAATACACAGCGCCTTACATGCATAACGGGATGATGAAAACCCTGTCCGAAGTTGTTCATTTTTACAATCAAGGCGGCGGTTATGATGACAATAAAGATTCTCGTCTGAAACCCCTTGGTTTGGCTAATCAGGAAATGAGAGATCTTGTTGCATTCCTGAACTCACTCTCTGGCGACCTTCTCAATACACCTGCTCACGTTTGGGATAAACCAATTCCAAATAATTACCAGGCTATTGACGATTGGCGCAATACGCCAAACTGATGGAGGTAAAAATGAAAACTCTAACGAAAACAAGCCTTTTCGTAGCGGGTGCCTTCCTTGGGTTCGCACATATCGCTAGTGTCGCAACTGCGGCCGAAAATAAATTGCTGCCTTTGGGGGATCCTCCCATTCCAGCAGATAATCCGCAATCTGAAGCAAAAATTGAACTGGGTAAGAAACTGTTCTTTGATCCACGCCTTGGCGGTGATGCATCAACAGCCTGTTCTACCTGCCACGAACCTGATCAGGGTTGGGGCTTCTCTGATGCCCTGTCTCGCGGGTATCCGGGTACGGTTCATTGGCGCAACAGTCAGACAGTTATTAACTCCGCCTATCTAGGCAAGCTCTTCTGGGCTGGTTCAAAAGGGTCCTTAGAGAGTCAGGCTCCGTCTGCAGCGAAAGGTGCTGTTGCGGGGAATGGCGAAAATGATGTGATGGAAACGAGGCTTGCCTTCATTCCAGAATATCGTGAAGCCTTCAACAAAATCTTTGGTACTGAATGGCCTTTGATTGGTGATGCCTGGAAGGCAATCGCATCATTTGAACGGACGTTGATCCACAATGACACACCGGTTGACCGTTATTTGAAGGGCGATAAGTCCGCTTTGAATAAGGAACAGGTTCGCGGCATGAAGTTGTTCAACGGCAAAGCAAATTGCGTCACGTGTCATAGCGGAGAGCTTGCCACTGATCAGCGCTTCTACAATCTGGGCGTTCCGCCTGCAGAACGCTGGGAAGATGATGGCTTGGCTCAAATTACGTTCCGTTACGAGCTGTATGCCAAGGGTGTCACACAGGATATGTATCGTCATACAAAAGATGATCCAGGCTTGTATTTCAGAACCAAGCAAACTTCTGACAAGGGTAAATTCCGTACTGCTCCCCTGCGTTACACAAAATACACTGCTCCTTATATGCATAACGGTGCCTTCTGGGACCTGCGTGAAGTAGTTGAATTTTATAATGAAGGCGGCGGTGAAAATGAATTTGCCAAAAACAAATCCGATCTGATCAAGCCACTTGGCCTGTCAGAAGAAGAAATCGATGATCTGGTGGCCTTCTTGGAAGGGTTCAGTGGCGAGGAGCTTCAGATTGAAGCACCGACACTCCCTGCCTATGCACCACTTCCAGATGTCGCAGCACAATAAGAGGAGGTAACGCTATGAAAAACAATGATATGACTACCGTTTCCACTTCGGGTGATAAATCACCTACAGGTCACAAATGTCTGATGTCCAGACGTAAATTCTTGATGACCTCTGGTATTGCAACAGCCACTGTCATGGTCACCATGAACGCGGGCACTGCATTCGCGACGCAAGTCCCGGCTCAGGTGGCTACATATCCGCGCAAGCTGATTACGAAGCTCAGCTTGTTAAAAGACGACAAACCGTTTGATTTTAGCTATCCGGATGAAGGCGCTTATTCTGAATCCATGATCGTTAAAATGGCTGTTCCTGCCGGTGGTGGGATCGGACCAAATCGCGATGTCGTCGCTTTCAACTATGCCTGTACTCACCAAGGTGGATCACTGGAAGGATCCTATAAAGGAGACACCAAGTCTCTGGGCGCCTGCCCATTGCATCTTTCCACCTATGATCTGACACGCCATGGCATCCTGATTTCCGGTCAAGCCTATCAAAGCTTGCCGCAGGTGCTTTTGGAGTTAGACGGTGACAACATCTACGCGGTTGGCATTTTCGGTCTTGTCTATGGCCGTCATGACAATCTGCAAGGATAGGGAGGATATTTAATGTCAACACCATACTATATTCCAGAGACGGATGTTCCGCTTCCTCCTAAGGACGCTGAAGTTCTGACAACGGCTTGTGACTATTGCATTGTCGCTTGCGGTTACAAAGTTTACCGCTGGCCGGTTGCCGGCGGGAAAAATGGCGGACCCACTGCCGACACCAACGCTTTTGGTGCAGATTTTCCAGTTGATGTACTCGGGCCCTGGGTAGCACCAAATCAGCATAATATTGTGCTGCACAAAGGGGACCCGCACCATGTTGTAATTATTCCGGACAAAGATACGAAATCCGTGAATATTAACGGTGACAGTTCCTTGCGAGGCGGTTGTATTGCGCAGAAATGTTATAATCCGCAAACACCAACACGTGATCGCCTGAAAACACCTATGATGCGTATCTATGGTATCCTTCAGCCGGTTCCATGGGATCTTGCGCTGGACGTTGCTGCAGAAGTTGCAAAATACGTCATTAAAAAACATGGGACGAATGCCTATGGGGTTAAAACATTCTCTTATCAGTATATTGAGAATACCTACGCCATTTCCAAATATGCTCTGCGCTCTATCAATACAGCGAATTTCACATTCCATGACACGCCGTCTGATGTGAGTTCAACGCCGGGCTTCCGTGATGCTGGTTTTGATAATTTCGGCCCGTCCTATGAAGATTGGCGGGATGCGGAAACACTGCTGATTTGTGGCACAGATCCGTATGAAACCAAAACCATCCTTTGGACGCAGTGGATTATGGCCGGTATTCAAGGTCACGGTCAGAAATGTATCATGATGGTACCACGGCGGACGGCAGGTGTTGCTTACGCTGAAAAGAATGGTGGTTTGTGGATTGATATAACACCTGGTACAGACTTGCTTGTCGTTAATGCGATCGCCCGTGTGATTGTTGAAAATGGCTGGGAAGATTCCAAATGGATCAAGGATTGGGTCAACGATAAATGGGGTTCTTCCTCCGGTTTTGGTCAGGGTACGCGGAATACTCCGTGGCAATGGCGGACAACCTGGGGCAAATTCCAGACCAAAGGGTTTGATGACTGGAAGAAGTGGCTTCTGTCTCAAGACGAATTTAAGCCAGAAAATGCCGCTAAAGTGGCCCAGATCGACGTTAAGAAGATCTACACCGCAGCGGAATGGATGGCCAAACCTAAAGGTAATAAGCGTCCCAAAACCTCTATCATGATCGAAAAAGGTTTCTATTGGTCCAATAATACAGGGAATACGCAGGCGATCTCCGCATTGGGTATTGCTGTTGGTGCTGGTGGACGTCCTGGTCAGGTTATCGGCCGCGGTGGTGGACATCAACGCGGCGGTCAACGCGGTGGTAAATATCCACGCAACAAATCACCGATGAAGCTTCCGGGTCGTCGTCGGAGGGCGTTGGATACAGACACCTACACGATGGCAGGTCACACACGCATGGCGCATGTGATCGGAACAACATGGATCCAGTCCATGTGTGGTTCTCAGCAGCTTGCTGCCAAATTTGAAGAGCTGACCCGCGGTAACCCGCATCAGATCCGCTCTCATGATAAGGCAGAGATCATCGAAACTCTGAAAAAGCGTGCAGATAGCGGTGGCATGGTTGTGATCAATCAGGACATTTATCTGGTCGATCCAATTGGCAATCAGTTTGCAGATATTATCTTCCCCGCAGCAACTTGGGGTGAAGAGAATTTCATGCGCGCCAACGGAGAACGTCGTCTTCGTTTGTATAACAAGTTCTATGATGCACCTGGTCAGGCAAAACCTGATTGGTGGATCATTGCCGAGCTTGCTAAACGTATGGGCTTTGAAGGTTTTGACTGGAAAAACTCCAACGATGTTGCGGAAGAATCTTCAAGGTTCTCTCGTGGTAGCCGTAAAGATTTCCATATGATCAAAGTTGCGGCGCATCGTGAAGGCAAGACGCTGCACCAGAAAATGGATGAACTTGGTACCGATGGTATTCAGGGCCCTGTCTTTATGAAAGAAGACGGGACACTGGAAGGCACCAAGCGACTACATGACACTCAACGTGTTCTGGATATGAATGGGCCGCAGGGCGGCAACATGTACAACAAGAAATTGACGCATTTCAACTCTCAGACGGGTCGTTGTAATATTCAGAAATCACCTTGGAATCTGTTCTCTGATTACTGGGAGTGGCTCTCTCCAAAAGACGATGAGCTGTGGTGTAGCAGTGGTCGTTCCAACGAACGTTGGCAGTCTGGGTTTGATGATCGCCGCCGTCCTTATATCGTTCAGCGCTGGCCTGAAAACTGGGTGGAATTACACCCAGATGATGCCAAAGCTCGCGGTATTGAAAGCGGTGATATGGTCATGATGTATTCAGATCGTGTTCCTGGCATAAAGAACACCATTCTCGGTGTTGAAGGAAGCGACTATTCCTTCTCAGGCCAAATGAAAAACGGCAATGTGGAGTTTTCCAAAGCAGCCGTAACCGGTGTGGCGATGGTTACCCGCCATATCAAAAAAGGCATGATGTATATGGATTTCCTTCATACATCACAACCAGCCAATTCACTGGAAGGTCGAGTCGTCGACTGGATCAGTGGAAACTACAACTACAAGATGGGTGTGGCCCGCGTCAGGAAGATCGGAGAGTCGCCTTATAAGCACACTTTCCGTTCTATGTCTTTCGCACCGCGCGATATCATCTAGTAGCCTGATGGATACCCCGACCAGCTTTGCTGGTTGGGGTTTTCGTATCGAATATTGAACACAATTAATTTGGAATTCATGGATATGGCCAGCCACTCACAACAGACAGATCTTAAACTGGTAGAAGACAAGCCGATGGCATCTGCCGATGATGTGGCCGCCAAACTTCGAGAAATAGCAGCTGACGGAATTGATATTCATCGATGCGCAGCCGTGCAAGCTTTGGGTCTGATAAATGCGACAGGTAATCTGGATGTATTGATTGAAGCCCTGCTCGATGAAGACGAAGATGTTCGCACTGACGCCGCATCTGCCTTGGGGCATATTGGCGATATCAGCGCAGCGGACGCACTCCTTAATAATTTGCTCGGCGATCCCTCAAATGACGTGAAGGGCGCTGCCATAGACTCACTTCTTCAATTGAAAGCGGATAATGTCGTTCCGTGGTTGCGAAAACTGGTGATCAGCCGTGATGAAGAAATTGTCTGGGATGACAGCGACTTTTATGAAGGCGGGTGGGATGACTGGGTTGATATTCAGCTTCAAGCCGTCAGAGGCCTTGGTGAGGTTAAAGACGCGCAAGCTATCCCGCTCATTATCCAGGCAATGAATGATGAATTTGCGCAGGACATGACTGAATTGGCTTTTCGGGTCTTTTCAGGTTTGGGAACCGCCGGTATCGAAATTCTGGGACGTTTTCTTTCAAGCCCCAAGGAACTAACCCGCCACCGGGCCGCGATGGCCTTGTGTAAATCTGATGATCCAACTGCTGTTTTGCTAATTGAGAAATGTTTAAAGGATTCCTCCGCTGACATTCGCCGGGCAACGGCATTGGCACTGTTGGAGAAGGATAAAGCCGACCCTCGTTTAACCGAAATGTTGTGGGATGCTGATTTGGATACACGGGTTTCGGTACTCGAAAAACTCGGGGCAACCCATGAAAAATGGACGTTAGCGCAAATTGATCTGAAAGAGCCGGAAATTGTGCGAGCGGCTCTAAACGTTATCGCCCGCAATCCAGAGAAATTTTCGTCTGCAGATTTAAACCAAAAATTGCGAGAAATGCTTGAAGGGGCAGACAAAAAACTGGAAACAGCTCTTTATGAGGCAATTGCTGGAGTAGAAGGCGAAAAATCAATGGAATTGCTCAGTGAGAAGTTGAGAGACAAAAAAACTGACCTTGATATCCGTTTGGCAATCCTTGGGGCGATGGAAAAAATCGGCCCCGACACCGTTCTTGAGCTGACCGGAATATTGGGCGATAGCGAACGCCAAATTCGTCTGACAGCCATGTCTATCCTCGTTCAATTTGCAAAAGCGGATCAAAGGTGGCCCAATACAGCAGGTGAGGCGTTAATGGCAGCCCTTCGCGGTGAACTGGTTCAGGAACCTTTGCCTGAAGATGAAGAGACCGCGTTACTGGAAAGTGACGGACAGGATGCTTCTGCAAAAGATATTACACGTGAGGACATCCTGATCACGGAAACCATGCAACCTGTCGCGCCTTTTGATCCTTCTGCACCAGCAGAGTCCAGTGCGGCTATGGACGCAATGGCCGAAGCCGAGCGAGAAGTCGCCAAAGCCGCAGAGGCCGAAATGTATGAAAACCTTCGTCCTTCCATTGTTGAAAAAGTGGATGAAGCATTGATTGATGCAACGGCTGAATTGCCGACGTCAACTTTGGGAATGATTTTGGCGGACGAAAATGCTGCCCGTGCCATTACCGTAAAATCCGCGGAGACATTAGCGCTTAATGATAATGAGCAAGAATTTCTTGAAATGTCCAAGAATACGTTGAAGAAGAAGAAAATCAGGAGTGATGTCTATGTCGCCCCTTACGCAGATGTTAAATTCTTCTCCGCCAAATTGTTGGGCGATTTGCCATATGCTGAAGTTGCTCAGGAACTCTCCAAACTGATTGCAGACGGCGATAAGGAATTACGCATGGCGGCCCTCGACTCCCTGGGTGTCATTGGGCGGGAATTGGTCGAGTATGATTTCGATATCGTGCAATCTCTAATGGGTATCTTCAATGATCCTGATCGCGACATTCGGATGTTGTGTATCCGGGCACTGGCAAACGCACCGGGACTGGGAACAGCAAACATGCTGATGGAGGTCGCGTCGGACAAGGATCATTTCGTTCGCATCGAAGCCGCTCGCGCTTTGGGAAAAATTGCACAAAACACAGATCCCCTTGTTCCCTTTATGCATGATGCTGACATCAATGTTCGTCTTGCAGCAAGCGAAGCAGTCTCAAATGTTGGCGGCGAGAATGCGGTTCAATTTTTGGTTGATTTTCTTGTGCGGGACGGGGCGCGGTATGCAAAGGATGCTGGTCGCATGTTGCGCCGTGTAAATGTGCAGGAAGCCAACGCCAGAATTCTGAAATTGCTTGAGGATGAAGAACAGAAAATGTTGTGGTTGTTTGCAATAAACGCACTTGATGTTCTGAATGCGAAGCCCGGTGCTGATGAAGCTTTGGTATAGAAAAAGAGGGAAAAAGTAACAGGAGGAGTACAACCACATCACGAAGATGTGAACTCCAATTGACAGGGATCAATGCTCTGGATGGGGCTGGTTTTCTACTTTGCTACATTAGAATGACTAAAGGTTGATCGCAGAAATTATTGACGAAGAAATTATAAGGAATGACTATGAAAACAATATTTCGCAGCATGGTTCTGGCAACCGCAATTGCAGCTTTATCAACAGGGGCCCAAGCTGCCAAATATAAAGAAGTCAGCGTCACAAATGGTGGATCTATAATAGGCAGCGTATCTGCCGGTGCAAACCAGGCTTCCATCAAAAAATATACCATCTCAAAGGACACTGAAATTTGCGGAACAGGGGTTCGCGAGGTTCAGAACATTCGCGTCAAGGATGGCGCATTGCTTGATGCCGTTGTTTTCCTTGAGAAGGTGAAAGAAGGTAAAGCATTTCCTTCTGATCTGAAGAAATTGACGATCAATCAATCCAAATGTGAATTCCAGCCTTATTTATCTGTTGTCAGCAACAACGGTGAATTAGAAGCGGTTAACTCCGATGCAACATTGCACAATATTCATACGTACGAGCTTATCGGTAAAGCCCGCCGGACCATGATGAATGTGTCTCAGCCTGACAAAGGTAGCATCGTCACCAAAAAGGTTAAAATGCGTAAGGGCGTAGGCATGAAGGTCGAATGTGACGCTCATGACTTTATGCATGCATTCGTTTTTGTGCCTAAAAATCCATATTTTTCTGTCGTTGATGGCACGGGCAAGTTTGAAATCAAGGATGTCCCAGCCGGTAAGTACAAAATTGTCGTTTTCCACGGTACTTTGGGGCAGGTTAAAGGCAAAGTTGAAGTCGCCGCTGGCGGTGCCACAACTTATGACCTGACCTACTGAGTTGGAGTAGTCCGGTGACATTTATCAAACGCAAAATCAATGCCTTTGATGTTTTCGTCATAGCAGGCGCCGCCACAAATGTGGCGGTTGTCCTGCTGCTTTTTGGGTATTGGCTGCTTCACTAAAGATTTCAAACAGCGTATCGCCCGCAAATTCTGATGACAACCAGCAAAAACCGTAAACCATCCAAGGATAAATCCATGAACCCGCAAAATTCGGCTGAAGAAGTAACCCGGTCTGATAATACCCCGAGTGCGGCGCCGGTCCCGATGAAACGGTTTTTGGTCGCTTTAGATCAATCTGATTATGCAAACAAAGCGTTGGAAGAAGCCATCAAATTGGCGGGTAAATCTGATGGAGTTGTCACTGGAACTCATGCCTATGCGGCCAAGTTACATGATAAACGGTTCCGCCAGATGGAAGGCGGATTACCGGAGCGTTACCGCCAGGAAGAAGAGATGGAATATCAGCGTGAGGTTCATGATGACCTTATTACACGCGGTCTGACAATTATTTCAGATAGTTACCACGATTCAGCTCAAGTTATTTGCGATAAATACAAAATGCAATACGAGCGCATTAATCGCGAGGGCAAAAACTATCGCGAACTCCTGAAAGATGCGAATAGTGGAAATTTTGATGTTTTGGCGCTGGGTGCCCTTGGATTGGGAGCTGTCCCCGGAAGCGTGATTGGCACAGTCTGTGAGCGTATGGTCAGGCGCAGTAAAATTGACACATTGATCATAAAAAAACCGCAACTCAGCATCGGTGAGGGGCTTATTGTTGTGGCTCTTGACGGGTCTGCTCAATCTTTTGGCTGCCTGATGACTGCATTTGATCTGGCCCGTAAAACAGACGCAGAAATTCATGTGGTTGCTGCATATGACCCGTATTATCACTATGTCGCCTTCAATGCGATTGCCGGTGTCCTGAGTGACGAGGCGGGGAAAGTTTTCCGTTTTAAAGAACAGGAAAAACTTCATGAAGAACTGATCGATGACGGCATCGCAAAAATTTATGAAAGCCATCTGGGTGTCGCAAAATCCATTGCGAAGGATGAAGGTGTCAAGATTACCTGTGAACTTCTGGACGGTAAAATATATCAGGCAATCTCTTCGTATATCGATAAACACAAAGCCAGTCTGTTGATCATGGGTAAGGTCGGAATTCACGCAGATGATGATCTTGATATTGGCGGAAATACAGAAAACCTTCTGCGTTTGGCCAAATGTAATATCTGGATCGGGCAGGTGACGCATGAACCAGACCTGGATGTGGTGGCAAACGAGACAATCATGTGGAGCGAGGAAGCTGAGCAAGTCCTTGGCCGGGCGCCTGAATTTGCCCGTGAAATGGCGCGGAAGGCAATTATTCGCCGCGCATTTGAAGAGGGCCATACCTTTATTACCTCTGCCATGGTTCACAAAATGGCCGACGAAATGATGCCAGGGCGCGATGGTAAAAAAGTTGAATTGAAACCGTTGTCATGGGGCGATGACGCGCTTGCGTTGATTTCAGCAATGGAAAACCCTGCCATGGCCAACAATATTCGCCTGAGAGCAGAGAAAGCCGCTCGGCGTGCAGATGAGAGCGAAGTATTGCCAAAGCATGTGACCATGCATTTGGAAGCGGCGGATGTGGAGCTGTTAGAGCAAAGGGTGCGCGAAAATCCGCCCGCTGAAAAACTGCCCGATAATCTCGCTGATATAGAATTTACCTGGGCCGCTGCGGCTATTGCCCGAATGTCTCGGGTGCCCGAAACCATGCGCGATCCCGCAAAACGCCGTGTTGAAAAGGTCGCTGCCGAAATGGGAGTGACACATATCGACCTGGACGTTGCTGAAAAAGGATTGGAGGAAGCCAAAAAAGCTATGTGTAAAGCCATGAAAAAAGGCGGCCATCCGACGGATGACAAGTCCTGATCATTATTCATGAGTAGTAAAACTGAAAGCCCCTATCTGGCAGCAATCAATTTAACCAAACGCTGCAATTTGTCCTGCGAGCATTGTTATCTGGACGCTGGTATCTTGAAAGCGGGCAGTCAGGACGAACTGACAACCGCTGAGGTCTGTGACGCTCTTGATCAGTTTGCCGATCTGACAGATGGGGCAATGGTCGTCCTGACCGGTGGGGAGCCGTTATTAAGACCGGATCTTGATCATCTGGCGGAACATGCATCTTCTTTAGGGCTGATGGTTGTTATCGGCACAAACGGATTGCTCTTAACCCCTGCGCGTGTTCAGCGATTGATTAAAGCCGGGGTCTCTGGTGTCGGGATCAGTCTGGATTCTCTTGATCCGGAATTTCATGACAATTTTCGCGGACGCCGTGGGGCCTGGCAAAAAGCCATGACGGCAATGGACAATTGCAAAAATGAAGGCCTAGCCTTTCAAATCCATTTTTCTGTCATGGATGATAATGCCCATGAACTGGATGGGATGATCGATTTTGCCAAATCTGTCGGTGCCTTGGTGCTCAATATCTTTTTCATGGTCTGTACAGGGCGCGGCGAAAAAGTGACTAACATCTCTTTGGAGGTATATGAACGCACGTTGCGCCGTATCACCGAAGCGGCACACCGTGAAAAAGATCTGATGATCCGGGCCAAGTGCGCGCCGCATTTTAAGCGCATGGCAATGGAGCTGGACGCGAGCTGGCCGATTACAACAGCGCAGGGATATGAGGCTGGTGGCTGCTTGGCCGGGACCCGATATTTCAGAATCACCCCCGAAGGCAATGTCACAGCCTGTCCGTATATTGAACAATCGGTTGGATCAGTCCGGGAAACCTCCTTGCAGGATATCTGGCAGGATGCTCCGCAATTTAAAGCCTTGCGTGCGCCAAAATTGGAAGGGCGCTGCGGGGATTGCGAATATAGTAAATTGTGCGGTGGATGCCGGGCGCGGCCACTTGCCCGGGATGGTGATTTGATGGCGGAAGATTTCCTTTGTGGGTACGAACCAGCAGGAGGAGCCATCATTGAACCGCTTATCACCAATTCGAAAACCTTGATTTGGGCAGCGGATGCGGAAGAACGTCTCTCAAGAATACCGGCATTTGTTCGCAAGATGGTGCGCGGGAAAATAGAAGACGCGGTTCGCAAAGAAGGCGAGCAAGTTGTCACTGTCGACCATATGACCAAGATGGCAAAAGCCAGATTTGGCAACAACGGCATGCCTCACATGAAGCGCCCTGAAAAGGAGAGCATTGGTGACGTATGATGTGGTTGTCATTGGCGGCGGTGTCTCTGGTCTAAGCACGGCCTATGATTTGAAAAAGCAGGGTGCCCGTGTCCTGGTTTTGGAGCGGCAGGCCAGAGCCGGTGGCAATGCCCAGTCTGAGCGTATCCGCAACGGTTATTTGATGGAACATGGTCCCAGCACCATGAACCCGATTATCGCAGAAGCCAGTGATTTTTCGACGGAACTCGATCTGGATCCTGAACGGAAGGATCTGGGAGACGGTGTCAAAACACGTTACCTGGTTAAGCAGGGTGACCTTTATGGCGTTAAGGTTCATCCGCTTGCGTTTCTCACCGCACATTATCTGTCGCTTCCCGGTCGATTGCGGATGATGATGGAGCCCTTGATTAGCCGATCATCGCCAACACAGAGGGAAGAGAGCATTGAGCAATTTGTCTCCCGGCGGTTTGGTCGGGAATTCAGCGACAAGGTTATGGCACCGATGGTCAGCGGTATTTTTACCGGTGACGCGGCCGAACTATCTGCAAGATCGGTCTTTCCCAAATTGGTAGAATTCGAAGATAAATATGGATCTGTTGTACGGGCGATTATTGCGCTGAAGGGTAAAAGTAAAATGCCTGGTAGTCGCCTGTTCTCGTGGAAAAATGGCATTGAAACACTGCCTGTAGCGCTTTCCTCCTCTTTGGGGGATGCGTTGCTCACCGGCATTACCGTTCGCCGCATTTCAAAAACGTCCCAAGGGTTTCTCGTCGATGCGGGACGCCATGGGAAAATTCAAACGCGGGCGGTGGTGATGGCGACGCAGCCTCATGTAACGGCTGAAATAGTGGCTCCGCTCGATGATGTCTCTGCAGATGCCCTTGGCGCAATCACCGCGCCGCCTGTCAGTGTTGTTTATTTAGGATATAAGCGCGAACAGGTTGCTCATCCGCTAGATGGGCTTGGGTTCCTTTCCTCAAAAAAAGAAAACCGTCAACTTCTGGGCGCTCAATTTTGTTCCACCATGTTTCCAGGGCGCGCGCCGGAGGGACATGTATCCATGGCGGCTTATATTGGAGGATCACTCAACCCGCATTTGGCGACATTGCCGAGGGAACAACTTGTTGAACTCGCTCATGCGGAATTTAAGGATTTACTTCAGATCAAGGGCGAGCCGGATGTTGCTAACGTGCGTCAATGGAATAGGGGATTGCCACAATATCGAATTGGGCACGGCAAAATCATCGCCGATATTGATCAATTGAGCGACCGTGTACCGGGCCTTTTTGCGACGGGGAACTATATGAGCGGAGTGTCGGTTGCCTGTTGCCTTCGCCAAGCGAGAAAAACGGCCTCAACCGTTGGCAAATATCTGCAGCTTGATTGTCAAGATCCCGTGAAAATCTCTGCCACTAGTGTATAAGAAGAAAGAATACTGTTGTGCGTCTCATAAAATCCGTTCTTTTCAGTCTCTTTATTTTTACTCTCACGGCCTGCACGAGTAATCCTGCGGAAGACCCTCCGCGTTTTACGGTACAGGATCACAATGGGAAAACACTCAGTGCATCCTCATTCGGTGACAAGATGCCGCTGGTTTTCTTCGGCTATACTTCTTGCCCTGATATTTGCCCCACCGATATGCAGTTATTCAGTGAAACTATGGCGCTGTTGGGAGAGGATGCAAAACGCATTCAACCTATTTTTGTCACTATTGATCCAGAACGGGACACGGCTGAATATTTAAAAGAATTCACCGACAGTTTTCATCCCGATATTATCGGGATGACCGGGGAACTACCCCAGATCAAAGCGCTCGCCGCCGCCTACGAAGCAGAATTTTCCAAATCCTTCTATCAGGATGACAGTGAGCCTGATGGCCTTGGATACTTGATGAACCACAGCGCATGGATCTATCTGGTGAAACCCGGTGGTTTCATGACCCCAGATACTGATTTACTCGAATTATGGGGGCATGGCATATTGCCAGAAGCACTCACCCGGAACATAAAACCTTTTCTCAATCCTTGATTACGGCTCTTGAGACTAACTTCCGGTCTTGGTGGCGTCCCAGAACTCACCGTTTAATTCGTCCATCAGCATGTCATGCCAGCTTCCCAGGCATTGGCGATAATTTTGCAGGCCAAACATTGTGCTGGCGTGGCAGCGGCTGACAATTCGAGTTGCCCGTTTTATCGCTTCATTTGAGAGGTTGGAGGAGCTGGCGCGCTTGAGAGAGTATGTTCTTGCCTGATCACGAATCTCTGGATTGGCTCGACCACGAAGGGGCAGGGCGTTAATCGCGTGATTGACCAGCTCGGCGGTTGCTTTGTTTCGCGTATTCTTATCGACAATCCCAGTCGCCGCCATGCGCCACGGTCCGGCAGCCATTTCTATATCACCCTTAGTTTGTGGTTTGTCATCGCCAGCGATAGCTACAGGAATAACCGTGATATTCTCTGGCACGGAGATACTGATCCTGACCAGATCGGCGGATTGCATAAGGCTTTCCGGCACGCTCACCCGCACCGCTTTATATCCCCGCGCTGCAACGATTGTCAGGGGAAAATGATTAAGCACTTCTGTGCTGCCATCGGCATGATGCCCGGTCAGAACAAGCTGCTTATCCCCATGAATATAATATTCGCTCATCGCATAAGGCGCGGATCGGTCTTCTTGTAGGCAAATGGATGAGAGCTCCGCGCTACAAAGCCCGTCAAAGCAAAGCAGGTCGGCATCCATAGTGGTAGATGCCACCGCCAGAATTTGCGGTGCCGATGCAACTGAAGTGGAATAGGCAGGTAGGAGAATAGCAGTCAGTGCTGCCGCTTTAATCAAGGTTGACAGAGATCCCATAGTGATGACTCCCGGGATTGGATGAGGGGGAGGGTATAACTATGAGAAGTAGGGCAGGTATATCGTTGGTCAAGGCACTTTTTCAAGAATGTTGACAGTGTTAAGATTGGTGCTTAAATTAACAACGTTAAGATGTTCACTCATGAATATCAGAATAACAAACAATGTGCGGGGCCGATCCA
>PJEL010001100.1_pt1 | contig 28612 bp, 14 predicted proteins | sample 1853271 | NCBI WGS metagenome assembly PJEL01 (sample SAMN08108733, study PRJNA415343) | Invertebrate metagenome, whole genome shotgun sequencing project. | host: Globobulimina | place: Sweden: Gullmar Fjord | collected 2015-08 | reverse complement strand
TGGAACAAGCATGCTCCGTTGGATTCCTTATCTGGTGGTCCACCAACCACGATTGCCCACTGAGGGTCTGTAGTGTTGGTAGTATCAATGGCAACAACCCAGTAGGGTCCTGGAAACAGTGGCTCATTGGACAATGGCCTTCCAATGCCAACCTCCAGCTTTGATGGATCATCGAGGTCTGGAATCTTACCAAGAAGCTTGAAGTTGTCATTTGTCACCTGTGGAGCACCATTGACAGCATCGTTATTTGCATAGTTGTAGACTTGCACCAAGTTATCCTCCAGCTGTTTGTAGGCTGCCCTGACGCAGTAGAGCTGATTTTCCGTCTGATATTGCACAGGAATTTGCTCCTGGATGTACCATGGTTTTGATATGTATGCCTGGAAGTCAAAATCTTCCTTTGGGACTGAATCGAACCCTTTTGGAGGGCATTCCACGGCCAACGCGTTTTGTACGCAGACACCAACAAGGGCCGAGACGACCACTGCGCGTGTTCTCTTGTTGTTCCACATTGTAATACGAATGTATTGAATGGGTTATAGAAATTAAGTAAGCAACCTTGCTGATAGATTCAACCATTTTTTGGTACGACAATTTCATCGTCGTAGGAGAAAGTTTGGAAATTCCCAGAATTCTTGGAAAGTCACATGACCATGCATGACCAGATCTGGTGCATCAAAATCATGTTCACTCCTGCATGACGAGAGTAAGACTATGAACCATCTGTCACACGGGATTCTGAATGCATGTCCTGATTGAACCACAATCACCTACTTGGTGGGTTGTTGGGGATGATCCTTGTTACTACAGAAATGCATGGTGAGGATTAGCAGAAACCATTACACATATTCTAGGATGGGTCAAACCTAATTCTGTATATTAGATCTCGAGTCTACCCGAGTCGAGGAGTTCAATTACTACATAAGTCTCTGAAGTCTATCCTTAGAGTCTATTACATCTAGCCTATCTACTAGTGCTAATGCAACACCTTAACTGGAACTACACGAGAACCTGAGGTACTCTACTACACAGCATCTTCACAGCATCTACCCCAAGTAACATTTGGTGACCACGCCATTCCTTTTATAATTTAACAACTATCATGGTAAAGATATCAGAATTACTGAATCATCCTGATGAAATCATTCCCTTGTTGGGGATGTACATTGCCTCCAGGAAGGCGAAAAAACTTCCCAAGGACGAAAGTCTTAAGTTTTGTTATGATATGTTGAATAAGGTTTCGAGGAGCTTTGCTATTGTTATTCAGCAGCTTCCGGAGCGTCTTCGGGATGCCATATGTATTTTTTATCTTGTTTTGCGGGCCTTGGATACTGTGGAAGATGATATGGCGTTGGATGATGATGTCAAAGTGCCTCTACTGAGATCATTTTATGAAAAGTCTCGTGATCGATCATGGAGCATGTCATGTGGATATGGGCATTATGTGGCTTTGATGGAGAACTACCAGATGGTGTCCGATGTTTTCCTTTCCCTTGACTATGAGTATCAATTGGTAATTGAGGACATATGTAGGCGCATGGGAAATGGAATGGCAGATTTTATACCAAAAGAGGTGCAGACAGTAGAGGAGTACAATTTGTATTGCCATTATGTGGCTGGTCTAGTAGGAATCGGTCTTTCCCAGTTATTCGCTTCTTCTGGATTGGAATCTAATGAGTTTTTTAAACTAGACGACATGGCAAATGATATGGGTCTATTTTTGCAGAAAACAAACATCATCCGTGACTACTTAGAAGACATAAACGAAGAGCCTGCACCAAGAATGTTTTGGCCGAAAGAGATCTGGGGAATGTATGGCGAAACTTTAGAAAGCTTCAAAAAGGATGAGAACAGTAGTAACGCGCTTGCTTGCTTGAATCATATGGTTGCAAATGCATTGTCTCATGTGGACACATGCCTTGAATACCTGTCAAAATTACAAGACCCATCAATATTTGCATTCTGTGCAATTCCACAAGTCATGGCCATTGGTACTTTGGAAGCATGCTACAATAATCATGGCGTATTTACGGGTGTGGTGAAAATGAGACGTGGTGAAACTGCCAAGATAATGTGGTTAATGAGGGATTACACTGATGCCTGTGTTCTGTTCATGCATTATGCCAAATTGATTGCTGCCAAAGCTCATGTTCAGGCTAAAGATGATCCAAATAGACAGAAAGTTATCGAATTATGTCAGCGCATTGAAGATATTACAACAGAGAGATTACATGGAGAGGAGCGAAAGGCATCAGATGCAGACCCAGCACCTCTACAATTGACCACAAGAATTCGTATCCGTGTTCTTACATTCGTTGGCAAAACATTTGAATGTTTCGGTTATTCACATTTCGTCGTACTCGCCCCAAACCAACGGTCAAGTTGAAACATATCATTCGTCTATTATTTCCAAGCTGAGATATGATCTGATTCTTCTGCTTTGCAGCTTGTGGCTGAACTTAGTCGATTCATAGAGCTAGGGACGCCTTCTCTTCAATCTTCTTATAGTTCTGCTCCACTTATGTTCTTTCTGCGGTTGCAGTTACTACAGACTATCAGCTGCTCTTCGGTCCCAAAGTAAGCCAAGGATGCTGAGGACAGCATCTCCCTTTTCAAGCCACGGTAGGACGACAGCTTTAGGAAGTTATATCTTCTGTATTATTTATGATGATAGCCTCCGGGTTCTTTTCCTACAAATAGGTTTCTCCCGTTAAAATCCAGGTGTACTCAGTTTGCTCAAGTCATACCTTGGATATCAAGGTCTCATGGTTTCCAGAGTAAGCAACGAGGACGTTGCTCTTCTAAACTAGAGGAAGTGCTGTTACTACAGAAATGCATGGTGAGGATTAGCAGAAACCATAACACATGATCTAGGATGGGTCAAACCCAATTCTGTATATTAGATCTCGAGTCTATCCGAGTCGAGCAGTTCAATTACTACATAAGTCTTTGGAGAGTATCCTTAGAGTCTATTACATCTAGCCTACGAAAAATGAAGAAGAAAATGAATGCTGAATATGATCTCAACAATGAGTGATGTAAATGGAGAGAGAATGACAATACCAATTGATATAATAATGAAGATGATCCATGACTGCATGCATGCACATATGTGTTCTCCCTATTCACCTCCCAGCCTCCCTCACAGGCAGGTCCTCCTAGGATGCAGGATGGTCGTACCTTGCCAGAATCATGCATGACTGACAATGTCACGTATCCGTGCATTCCTGTTGTGCACAATGTACATGACCATGAAGGTGCGACGACTCTAGATTATAAAGCCCCCCAAATTTGGGGTTTCATGAAAATAGAAAAATCTCCAGGAAAAGAAGTGAACAAAGCAAGAGACTCTCTCCTGGTCTCTGAGAGACCAATTTTACAGAAATAAACTACTATCAATCTCGTGTCTCTAGAATATCTATTCCATCATCCAAAGAGATTCGTGAGAGAGGTGGTCATGGCTCGGGACGATGGGACGTCTTCTCGTCATGCGGATGACAAGGCACGATTCAAACAATATGATTACATGGCGGTACGTGATAATATATAGAATATTATATACCTTTTGATATCCTATGAGGTTCTTGGGGGGTTGCATGGCGTCGTGGTGACTGTTGCAAAGGGTGTTTGTTTTTGCTTCTTTTTGCAACATAGTTTCGACCCTGCTTCGTGCGATGGGCATGCTGTGTTGTGGTGAATCGACATGAGAATATATCGTATGATAAGATATCACCATATCACCGTTAATTGTTGATACCATGCAGAACTCGAATCTTGTCCTGTCAGCTAGAGGTCGCCAGGGGAGACGAGAGCCTGATGGAAGTGCAAGCAGTTTGCTTGGGAATATGGCGGGGGCGATGGGAGATCGAGTGAAACAGTCCAAACCTGAAGGAATAGGGAAGAAGAAGAGGGATAGTGGTGGAGAGGTCTTGACTGGGTCGTCGAAAAGGTCTCGGGGCATTAGTGTTTTGGACCTGGAGACTGCTGGGTTGTACAAGCCAAAAACAAAAGAGACTCGTGCGGCGTATGAAGCGCTCTTGTCTGCGATCCGATCTCAATTCGGTGATGCTCCTCATGATGTTCTTTGTGGAGCTGCTGATGAAATCCTTGGGACGTTGAAGAATGATATGTTGAGGGATCCAGAGAGAAAGGCAGAGATTGGCACGATTCTTGGTGAGATATCAAACGAGAAGTTCACAGAGTTTGTGGCCATTGGAAAGCTCATTACTGATTTTACGAGTGAACAAGCTATTGCGGATTCTATTGCAGCGGGAGGGAACGGCATGGATGAGGAGCTTGGGGTTGCTGTCGAGTTTGAAGATGAGGAGGAAGATGAAGATGAGGATGCCTTGATTGGTACAGTGGTGGATGAGGATGATATGGATGACATTCCAGATGATGAAGGTGGTGTACAGGCTCTCAGGGATGATGATGGGGTGGATGAACATGACGATGTGATGGCATCCAGGGAGAGTATGATACCTGTTCAAGAGATTGATGGATTTTGGCTGCAGAGAAGAATTTCTAAAACATATGATGACTTGGAAGCAAATCAGGCACAGGATTTGGCTGAAAAAGTGTTTTCTGAGTTGGAAAAGAAAGATACACGAGATATTGAAAATAAATTGGTCATGTTGCTGGATTTTGAGAGGTTTGATCTGGTAAAGGAACTGATTTTGAACAAGGAACGCATTGTGTGGTGCATGCGGCTTGCTAGGGCTGAAAATGGCGCTGAGAGAGAGGAAATTGAGCAGCACATGATGGAAACACAATCCGGAGAGGTCATCTTGCATGAATTGAAGGGAACCAGGGCGTCTGCTAGGGATAGAGAGAATGCAGTGGAGCGATCAATTCGGGAGGAGGCTCGCAGGCTTCGACATCAGACCGGCATGGGTCACGCGAGCTCATCTGCTTTGGAAACGACTGGACGTAAAGTTCTTGATTTGGATGCGCTGCGATTCGCCGAAGAGGGGCACCTCAATTCCAACAAGTCCACTACTTTACCAGAAGGTTCATATAGGACAGTGCAAAAGGGATATGAGGAAGTACACGTCCCAGCACTCAAGCCCAAGCCTTTTGCGCGTGGTGAAAAACTGAAAACAATCAAAGAATTACCAGAATGGGCTCAGCCAGGGTTCAAAGGGATGAAAAGTTTGAACAGAATCCAATCAAAAGTGTATGATACTGCTCTTTTCTCATCAGAAAACATGCTTGTTTGCGCTCCTACAGGAGCAGGAAAGACGAATGTCGCAATGTTGACAATGCTTCATGAGATTGGAATGCATCGGAGATCAGATGGTTCCATAGATACAAGTTCGTTCAAGATGATTTATGTGGCACCCATGAAGGCACTGGTGGCTGAAATGGTTGGAAATTTCACCAAAAGGCTGGAGCCATATGGGATCAAGGTGAGGGAATTGACTGGTGATATATCAATGTCAAGAGCAGAAATTGAAGAGACACAGCTCATTATAGTAACTCCAGAGAAGTGGGATATTATTACACGAAAATCTGGGGAGCGTGCGTACACGCAACTTGTCAAGCTGGTGATTATTGACGAGATTCACTTGCTGCATGACTCTAGAGGGCCAGTATTAGAGTGCTTGGTTGCTCGTACACTGAGACAGGTAGAGAGTACACAAGAAATGGTGAGATTGGTCGGACTTTCTGCGACGCTTCCAAATTATGAAGATGTAGCAGCATTTTTAAGGGTTTCACCAGACAAAGGGTTGTTCCATTTTGACAATTCATTTAGGCCTTGCCCATTGGCTCAGCAGTATATTGGTGTGACAATTAAAAAGCCATTGCAACGGTTCCAGTTGATGAATGAAATTTGCTACAACAAGGTCATGGAAGCTGCTGGCAAACATCAGGTTCTCATATTTGTCCATTCAAGGAAAGAAACTGCCAAGACTGCAAGTTTTATTAAAGAAGAGGCAATGAAGAATGAAACATTGATGCAGATTTTGAAAGATGATTCGGCATCAAGGGAAATTCTAGAGACTGAGGCGGAGGCAGTGAAATCTGCAGATTTGAAGGGGTTACTGCCATTTGGTCTGGGTATACATCATGCTGGCATGACCAGAGCAGACCGCACCTTGGTTGAAGACTTGTTTGCTGATGGACACATACAGGTCCTTGTATCAACTGCAACTTTGGCTTGGGGTGTGAATCTTCCTGCACACACAGTTATTATCAAAGGGACACAAATATACAATCCTGTGAAATCTGCTTGGACTGAGCTTTCACCTTTAGATGTGATGCAAATGTTTGGTAGAGCTGGACGTCCACAATTTGATACATTTGGTGAAGGTATTATAATTACAGCGCACTCAGAGCTACAATTTTACCTGAGCTTGTTCAATATGCAACTTCCTGTAGAAAGTCAAATGGTGAGTACATTGGCAAATAACCTCAATGCAGAGATTGTCCTTGGCACTGTCCAAAGTATTGAGGATGCAGCAACTTGGCTAGGCTATACCTTCTTGTATGTGAGGATGCTGTGCAATCCCATGTTGTATGGAATGCCATTGGATGCAATTGATTCAGACCCAACACTGAAGGACAGAAGACTTGACCTTGCCCATACAGCATCGACAATGCTTGACAAGCACAATCTGGTCAGGTATGATAGACGTAGTGGGGCCCTGCAATCTACTGATTTGGGTAGAATTGCGTCGCATTATTACGTCTCTATAGATACCATTGCAGCTTTCAATGAATTTATAAGACCAACAATGGGTGATATTGAACTCATGAGACTATTCACCCAGGCAGAAGAATTCAAATACATGATTGTCAGAGAAGAAGAGAAACTTGAATTGGCAAAGCTGATCGATAGGGTTCCCATACCAATAAAGGAGGGGCTTGACGAGCCAGCAGCAAAAATCAATGTGCTCTTGCAAGCACACATTTCTCGATTGAGATTGGAAGGTTTATCTCTGAGCTCGGATATGGTGTATGTCACACAAAGTGCTGGGCGTCTCATGCGGTGTCTTTACGAGGTTTGCTGCAAAAGAGGTTGGGCAAGCTTGGCTGATAAAGCTTTGACTCTAAGTAAATGTGTTCAGGTGAAAATGTGGGCAAGTCAAACTCCTCTCAGGCAGTTTGCCGGCATCCCTGCAGAAATTTTAATGAAAGTTGAGAGAAAGGAACTTCCATGGGAGCGGTGGTATGATTTGTCTTCACAAGAGATCGGAGAGCTGATACGATTCCCAAAAATGGGGAAAACGCTCCATAGACTCATTCATCAATTCCCACGCTTGGAACTTGGTGCTCATGTGCAGCCCATTACAAGGACATTGCTAAAGGTGGAAGTGGTCATCACACCCGATTTTGCCTGGGATGAAAAAATTCACGGATATGTCGAGCCATTTATTGTATTGGTAGAGGATGCAGATTCAGAATACATCATTCACCAAGAAAACTTCTTGCTGACACAGCCTAGATGTGAAGAAGATTCTGTGCTTACATTCACTCTTCCAATTACAGACCCATTGCCTCCTCAGTATTTCATTCGTATTATATCTGACAAGTGGCTTGGATGTGAATCAACGTTGCCACTTTCTTTCAGGCACTTGATTTTACCAGAGAAGTTTTCCCCGCCAACAGACCTTTTGGATCTGCAGCCATTGCCTGTGTCAAGTCTGAGAAACAAGACATACGAGTCGATGTACTCGGATTCATTGTCAGAGTTCAATCCCATTCAGACACAGACATTTAACACAATCTATGGATCAGATGATTCAGTGTTCGTAGCAGCACCAAAAGGCAGTGGGACCACATTGCTTGCCGAACTTGCCATCTTGCGTATGTTGAACAATAATGCAGAACAGGGGAAAGCAGTCTACGTTGCACCTGTCAGGTCCACTTTGGAATATGTCCAAGATTCATGGGCAAAGAAATTCGGAGCATTAGGAGTTGAGGTGAATTCACTCACAGGAGAGCCTCTAGTTGATGCAAAGATTTTGGCTCAATCACAGATTGTAGTTGCTAGTCCACAAGCTTGGGAGGCATTATCACGTCGTTGGAGACAAAGGAAAGCAGTGCAACAAATAAGTCTATTCATTGTCGACGATGTACATCTTGTGGGAGGCAGGGAAGGTCCTGTTATTGAGATTGGGACATCTCGAGTCAGATATATTTCTTCTCAACTGCCATCTCCAATAAGGATACTTGGACTCTCTGCTTCTCTGGCAAATGCGAAAGACGTTGGGGACTGGATAGGAGCAGGATCATCAAAAATTTTTAATTTTGCACCATCAGTTCGCCCAGTGCCGCTCGAAATTCAGATTAATGGATTTGACATCAATTCTCAAGAGGCAAGAATGCAAGCAATGGCAAGGCCTGCGTATCGGGCAATATCTCGGGATGATAATTCAAAGCACCCCTCAATAATTTTCGTGCCTACAAGAAAACACGCTAAAAAGACTGCTTTGGACATCTTGACATTTGCAGCAGGTGAGAATGATCCAGAGAAATTCAGGACTGCTTCTGACGAGGACATTCTTCCATTTCTGGATGCCATTAAGGATGCAGCTCTGAAACATTCCTTGACATATGGCGTGGGCTACCTTCATCAATCTCAGACATCCCAGGAACAAAATATCGTGAAAGCACTCTTCAGTTCTGGTGCAATCCAATCATTAGTTGTGGCTGCAAGCGAATGCTGGGGCCTCCAAAGCTGTGCCAAGACTGTAGTCATCATGGGCACCCAGTACTATGACGCCACAGGCCATGTGTCCAACGACTACAGCATAGCTGATCTATTACAGATGGTAGGATTGGCAGGAAGAACAGGTATAGACACGAGGTCGAGCTGCATTTTAATGTGCCACACACCCAGAAAAGAATATTACAAAAAGTTCCTGTTTGAACCTTTGCCAGTGGAGTCCCATCTTGATGCCTCCTTGCACGATGCTCTCTGTGCTGAAATCGTCGCCAAAACAGTACAGAACAAGCAGGACGCTGTTGACTACATCACATGGACACTGTATTACAGAAGATTGACACAGAATCCAAATTATTACAACATGACTGGTGTGACCCATCGCCACGTCAGTGATCATCTCTCTGACTTGGTGGAAAACGTGTTATCAGATCTGGAAGAATCTGGATTGATATCGATTGAAAACGACTTTGATCTGGAGGCGATGAACCTTGGAATGATTGCTGCATACTATTGTGTCAAGTATACAACCTTGGAGATATTCGCTGCATCTCTTGGACAAAAGACAAAACTCAAGGGGCTCATGGAAATCTTATCAGCGTCATCAGAATATGATGGACTGTATGTTCGTCCAGGTGAAGAATTGTCTGTTCAGAAACTCCTGGCCCATGCACCGCTTGCATTGGAGAGACCTCGCTATGCAGATGCACATACAAAGGTGAATGCACTTCTTCAGGCTCACATCTCTAGATCGCACATGAATGCTGACTTTAAACATGATGCCAAGGAGGCCGTTTTGACTGCTCCAAAATTAATCCAGGCAATGGTGGATGTGATTTCATCTTCTGGATGGCTCAACCCAGCTCTTGCAGCCATGGAACTCAGCCAGATGATTACTCAGGCTGTCTGGCAGAGAGACCCTGTCCTCTTACAGATTCCCGGTGTATCCCGTGATGTAGCAAAACAAGTCATATCAAGTGGAGTCGAGACGATATTCGATATTTCCGACATGGAGGAGGGTGAGCGGCAAAAGGTATTGCAGATTCAGAGCGAGGAGGAAATGAGGGCAGCAAATGCTTGGCTTGACAGATATCCCGACATCGAGGTTACATATAAAATACTAAGTGAGGATATCGCCGCAGGAGAGCCTGTACTTATGGCCGTGTCCCTGGAGCGCGAGGGCGAACCATCCCCAGTCAATGCTCCATTCTATCCAGGCAGAAGGGATGAAAACTGGTGGCTTGTCGTTGGGCACGTGGAAAAGAACCAGCTCCTTGCAATCAAACGTGTTTCTCTCCAAAAGACAGCTACAGCAAAACTCCAATTTACAGCACCCGAGGAAACAGGAAGCACAGATTTGACACTCTTTATCATGTCAGATTCATATCTTGGCTGTGACCAAGAACTAGACGTCCAAGTAAACATTCAATAATTCATTCATTCTGTAATTCGATCAACATCCTTAGGCCCTTCTGGTACCTCGGTAATCTTCTTTTGCAACGGCTGGCTCCGAAGAGACTCTGTCTCTCGACGAGCACCAACAGTATTCGTAGATTTTTCCATGGTTGGCAACGAGAGAGACCCCTCCCGTGCTCTCTTTGCTGCCAAATTCCCTCCAATAGCAACAAGACCAACAGTTCCAATCACTATAATGGTATATGGTATAGAATGAGATACAACCATCAACGAGGTAGAGAGAGAAATACAGTATCGAGATACGTACCCAGTGCCACAGATGACCCGGCAGTCACCCACACAGAACCATCATATGCAACTCCAGCAGGCATGATGTGACGTTTTGAAATTTTGATATGTGAAATAATAATAATCAAGTACTGTATCGGTATTAAACAACACTTTGCAACAAGAAAAAAGGTCTCATATCACATCTTGGTCCCTCAAGGACTGACTGACTGATTGCTAGGACTTGGAAAGTAACTCTGCATAGTTGCAGATCATCAGTAGTTCAATCCCCAGACATTGAAATCTTGAATCTCAAAACTGGCTCGACCTCCTTGGACAGCCAAGGTATTTTCAACGGTGGCTGGATCAGTCTGTCCAGTATGGCCACCTCCAAATGCAAGGTTGATCAACAGGTAGAATCGTTTGTCAAATGGCGCCGAAGGTGATGTGTGTGATGGTGTGTATGCATTCCATCCAGAGAGAGTCTGTACTTTTCTTCCATCTTTGAGCCAGACCATGGAGTCTGGATTCCAGATGAACTCAATTGTGTGGAGATTGGTGTCAAATGAACTCGATTTCCCCATATCTACATGCGTTCCGTATTGATCAGCAGCATAATGGATTGTGATCCATTGTCGACGCATATTATTGGCAGATTCAAAGACATCAATTTCACCAGAAAAGGGCCAGGGTCCATACTCTCCATACCCAGAGCTTGGCCTGTCCGGATCGGATGCATCATTCTCTGGTAACAACCACACTGCTGGCCAAAGTCCCGTACCATCCTCAACACGAACCTTCATGCTTATTTTGTACGATGTGTAGGTTTCCCCTGCATTGGCCCCACCGATGACTGGATAGTTGGGAGCAAAAGAGAAAACACCCTTGGAGTGAATTCTTGCAGATACAATCTTTCCATTCGTGCATCTATTGCGACAATCAGGGATATTCTCCGCTAGTTTGCTAGTAAAAATGCACCACGACTCACAATCACCTCCAACTGCTTGCTGGATGAGAGGTTGATCGAGTGTTCCTCTCACGGTCAGACTCTGCCCCAGGTCAGTTCCAGGGTAGCTGACTGCATGTAAAAGCCCATGATTGAATGGATCCGGATGATAAAACTGAAATTCTCCATTACCCCATCCACAAATTCCATATTGACATCCAAATCCTTCTTGTGCCTGCCAGAAGGAGAAATCAGGGACATCGAGAGGCACCCAGGCCTCTGAGGCGGGTGGACCAGAAGGTGGATCAGAAGGCTTGTCTGGCTTGCCTTTCCCAGTCGGCCTCGTCCCAAGAACACATGATATTTTACATAATGAAATAAAGAGAATGAAAAGACTCGTTGCCATGGACGATATCTTTACAACCAACAGCTATCAGGGGTAGGTGTATCGTATTCCTGCTGGAAGAATGGTGTCGCTTCCTTCGGAACACCTCTCCTCGGCAATACAAAGCAACAATCTTGTAGCAGCAGTAGCACGATGATGCTACTACTGATACATGTATATACAAAGAATACTAAATATATCCATATAACGGTTTGAAAATTCCATGCATGCATTTGCACACCATTATGTCTGCATTCCGTCAAAGTTGCTGAGTCAGCACGTGCTGCCTCGAGAGGCGCGTGCTTGACGAGTCGTACGAGTACGACCAAGATGGGCAGATATCATACCATCGTAGCATGCCCTTTTATAACTATAGTTGCATCCTTTTAGGTATACTGCTGCCATTTTTGTACGTCTTGACGACAGTAAAACATGGTACATATCCCAGGTACTGACCCTTTCAATACCCTAGGATTTCATCATGCATGAGGAAAAACGAGATGTTGTACACGTAATGATTTTGCATGGTGTCCCCACCCCCCCCAAAATAGCAAGCAAACACTCAATAATCAAGAGTATTTGCAATTGGTCTCTATCCAGATATCTGGCTACCCATGCATGCATGGGGAGATCGATCGATCGATCGAATGGATGGATGGATGGATGGATGGATGGATGGATAGATGCAGGGGTCAATTCATACAACATGCAGATACCTGCAGACACTAGCATATACAATCATCCTAAAAAACAAACAAAAAAAATGCAATGAATCAAATTATATAACACACAACCCAAGTCCACAAAGATCGAGGTCGTATGGAAGCTCCAAGGGGGCAACCATTGAGACATGACGTAGAATGTGGGAACGACGAAGGACATATTCAATCAGATGAATCTACTTCTCATAGTAATAATGAAGAGAAATGTTGTACATGCAATGAAATAGAAGAGCAGTGCTACAAGGGTGTGACAATTTCGTTTCAAGACGTCTCGGTCAACGTTGGCAAGGGGACGCGAGCAAAGACGATTCTCTCCCATGTTTCTGGAATCGTTCAGGCTGGAACCCTGACAGCAATAATGGGTCCCTCTGGGGCAGGAAAGACGACTCTGGTGGATGTCGTGACAAAGAGGAAAAACACGGGGAAGAGAGAGGGGATTGTCTTGTATGATGGAGAAAAGCCAAAAGCATCCTTTCTGAGATATAAGGTGGCATACTTGCAGCAAGAAGACTCTTTGATTCCCAACATGACTGTAGAGGAAACGTTCTTGTATAACCTTGACTTGACAATGGGGAGGTTTCTGCCGAAACGGGAACGATGGAATATTGTGAATTCACTCCTTGCAGACCTGTCCCTGGAAGGATGCCGATCGTTGCTCATAGGGTCTCCGTTTCAGCGGGGTATTAGTGGTGGACAACGTAAACGTGTTTCTATTGGTATATGTCTTTTAGGAAATCCAAGTGTTTTGTTCATGGATGAACCCACGTCGGGACTGGATTCATTCATAGCATTTGAAACCATATCTCTAGTCCAGTCTCTTGTGAGGAGGGGTTTGACGGTGGTATCGAGTATTCATGCTCCTAATTCATCTATTTTTGCTTTATTTGATATACTCATGATTATTCTGGATGGTCATATGGTGTATTTTGGAAGAGCAGATGAAGCAGTAGAGTATTTCAGAGAGTTTGGATTTGATGGTCCTGGGAATGCCAGTCCTGCAGACTGGTTGACATCCATTGTCACTCAGGCATCACGCTTGGATCGGTCTCAAGAACTTACAGAGCATTATATGCATAGTCAATACTATGAAGATACGAAAACCCGATTGGATGAGAACATGAGGAATAGGGTTTCCAGAAAACCATCAGGAAGGACCAGTCGACAGCAACATATGCTTCCATGGATCATGGAACAGAGTGGACTGTTTGCTACATGGTGTATTACAAAACACCGGATGAAGGCAGATTATAGAATGATTAATTACATTATACCACGGGTGCTTGAAAAGACCTTTTTTGCGTTAATCATCTTGACACTATACTGGGGTATTGGCAAGCCATTGGATGATTCTGCTACTATGCAGGAGACTCTTGCAAGGCCATTACAGATAAACACGGCTCTTTTCATGTGGGGAATTCTTCCAGTCTTTAGCACCGTGAGTGTCATTCCGTCAATAGTGAATGAGAGACATGTATTTGACAGTGAAAGAAAATCTGGCTATTATGGTGCAGGAGCATACCTCTTTGCAAAAGTATTCGAAGAAGCCCTTCTCGCCTTTGTCACGTCCGCAGCCTTGGCTGCTGGTGTATGGTTTGCACTCTACTTACGTGGATCATGGTTGTTATTTTGGCTTACATATTTTGTGACAACGATTGTTGGCATTGTCTTGGCATATTCATGTGCTGCTCTGGCTCCAAACACAGAGTATGCAATCATCATGTGTGCTGGCATGAACATCATCATGCTCTTTTTCGTTGGATTATTAATTCGTTGGCAGGATATACCATCATATTGGAAGTGGCTTGTGTATGTGAACCATCTACACTATTCTTGGGCAGCACTGGTAAAGAATGAATTCACTCCAGAGGATACCGTTTTCAGCCCGAACATTCCCATTCTAGAATATTTCAATCTGGATGACAGCCTCTCTGCATGGGATTATCTGGGATTTGAAGTCATCTTCATCGTGGTGTACTTTTGTTTTGGTGTCCTTGTCATGCATTTTGTACATTATGGACGACGATGAAAAAATTAGTAGTAGGCATGCCTTTGCTTCCTTAGCTTGTTACATCTTCATAGAATCAGGACTATTCATTCTCTCACCAAAGCAAACAAACGAAAATAACTAAAAATAACTAATATCTGTCAGATCATTTGGATACCGTGCTCGTAATACGTAGGAGGACTCTGCATTATTTTTGAACATAATTACAATCTCTGTCGTCAACCATGTCAGACGATGCGCAAAACTCTACGAAAAGTCCAACAGATTTTCTTAAAAGTATCAAAGGAAAGACAGTGGTAGTGAAACTCAACTCTGGAGTCGATTACAAGGGAATTCTCGCATGTTTAGATGGTTTCATGAATATTGCCATGGAACAGACGGAGGAATACGTCGGTGGGCAGTTGAAGAATAAATATGGGGATTGTTTTATTAGAGGAAATAATGTCTTGTATATATCAGCTGTAAAACAAACGTCGTAAGAAAGGTAGCAAACAAACAACTTGACAACTATTGTAAGACTTGCTGAGCAAGTCTACGTAACATGGCATGGTAGATTGTCTGTGTCATGATGATTCTCCACAAGATAATCATGGTGGCGAGGAGAGCAACGAGGACTGCTGGGTTTGTCTGTGCTGTATGGGCAAGTCCTGAGAATTGGAATGATTGGGTCAATGGTTTTCCAAGAGACTCTTCTTCTTCTTCTTCGTCGTCTGGTAACGTTTGCTCAAGTCCATACTTTTCTGAAAGTATTTTGCCAAACGTATCATATGCATGTCCCATTCCCTTTATGGATTCCCTAGAAATGGTGCCCTTGAGTGGTCCAAGGACTCGTGCTGTAAAATTGCATTCTCCAGAAATAATCACCCGAGTCAAGCGTGCATCTTCATACGATACTGCCCACTGCAAATGATTTTCAAAGCTCGATGAGAATGGTACACCTTCCGTAGAACATACAGCCTCGACCACAAATCCATTCGATGACATGTCGACAAGGCTAAACGATTCATAGTTGAATGCTTGCTTGGGTCCAAGGGGATTTTTCAAAGGTTTTATAAACTTCAACAGTCTCGTCTTGCTACCATCTACTTGCTCCCTCCAAGATCCCAGATATATATCTTTATCATTCATCCTGGTATGAACATCTTTCAGCATGGTGCTCGATGACGACAACATGTCATTCCAAAATTCTCTGATGGACGTCTTGACCACCACATCCAACAACACTGTCCTCTTCTTCTCTGGACTCTTATACGGAAGCTTTGGTGCCTTTCCCTTGCTGAATCCAATCTCCACCACTTTTCCGGTTTCCTGCATCAAGTACCATACGATTGAATTCCAGTATGTAATAATAATAATAGTAATGGCAGAGTCTTGGTCAGTCAACAACCATACCTCGTGAGACGACTCTCCCTCTTCAGGTTCCTCTTTATGACCTGTTAGTTTTCTAATTGTCCATAGTATTGCTGCTGCTGCAGGTAGTATAATGCGGAGGTGAGGAGAACCGTGTTTGATTTCCTCCACAATCTGTTGAATGGGGACTCCCATGGCTGATACAGTCGTTTAAATCATATACCACAAGAAACAGTCAGTGTCTAGGAGTATTTTATTTTACTTTTTAATTATAGTTTTGTATGGAGACTTTAGTTCGAAACGTTTCTGAAACAAAAAATGTAAACAGAATGGTGGTCTGGATTCAAATTTTCTACATTGGATTTTTTTTCAATATTCAGGATTTGCGCAAATGCATGCACACTGCAATTGCAAATCAAGCGTACGCGTAAGCATCATATTGTTCCAATGCGTGTCCATACAGCCTGTGGATCTTGTGTCGATGCTGAAAGAGAGACGGTGAATGCGTAGCGTGATGGTGGGACGAGATATTCCTCGTGGACTGTTGGGCTCCAACTGTCATCGCCACCAACTCCCATGTGGGCAGCATCCAAGTGGACATGAATACATGTGTCAGGCTGTAACTCGACGTCGTGTCGAGATGTCTCCAAGGCACCAAGACTATATATACTTGAAGAGAATTGTCCGTAGGATTGAGGGCCTTTGGCAAGTGATGCTGTTATCGACATGCCGGTTGACTGGTTCTTCCAAGATACCCATCGCACGTCTGTTCTGCCCCCACATTCTCCAGGAAATACATATGGTACGTGCAAGTCTTGAATATCCATCGTATATCTTCCAAGATGAGCTGACGAGTTTCTATCGCAATAATTCTCGTGGGGTCCACGTCCATAGAATGTTACCTGATTGAAATCTCTGGGAATGGCACATGCAATGCCAACCCTTGCGAGGGAGGCCGAGAGTGCCTGTGGCAAGGCATCGGTGCAATCGACATCCCAACGGGATTCTAATGTACCATCTACTTGTATCATATGTTGAACATTGACTACCACTTTAAAATTGTGCTTCTTCGTCTCTGAGGGAGAAATACATTCCACATCCTGTCCTTCCTCTGCAAACCAGTGAGCTCCTCCCACCTCTCCCACACCGACACCCTCATCTTGGCATGCCAAAGAGTCCATCTGTGACACATTGGAATGAATTTCAAAGGAACAATCGATTATTGACTCGTTATCCTCCCCGCATCGTCGTGAAATGAGGCATGATCCAGATGCGGTCTCTAGGGAATTCAAACCTGCTGCCTTCCACCGAGCTGCATAGCTCTTTCCTCCAGATCCGCCTCGATCATTATCTGTCGGTGCTCTGTAGAGGCATAATTGTATAGGGTTTTCAAGTATTTCGACGCCTGCGACGATATATGATGTGATCTCTCCAGTATTGTTGTCAATGGAAAGATGGACATCATTGCCATCCTTGGTCACACCAGAAAATGTAACACATTGAGTATTCTTCTGCTCACGCAGCGTGATATATTTCGTCGGAGATGCTTTGTTTATATATACATCTTCCACAACCATTTGATCAAACGCTATGATGTGGGCTGCTCGTGCCCAAGGCTTTTCATTCTTCAGGCTCCATTGCACCTCGACACATGTCTCAACAATAGAGCACGATGGCTGATCAGCTACAAGTTGCGCCGGTAGTACGTCAAGAGGCATTTTGTATACTCCAGGGGATACGTGTACAAATAGACCAGTATCTAATGTGTTCCATGTGCCGTATCTGCCACTGAGGACACCATTGTGGCGTATTCTCCAGGTCCCAATGCAATGAGAATGAATATCCAAGAAACTGTGCCGATTGATAACTTGAATACAAAGCACCGAATTCTGTTCTAATCGTGTCTCTATCGGACGTTGTACATGTTTCATTTCAAAAGACGCGGGTTTCAATGTACGGTCCGGAAACACTACCCCATTGCAGATGAATTGTCCATCATTTGGAGTGTCTCCAAAGTCTCCTCCATACAACCATGCAGACACCTGCTGACCATCCGCGAGACGTAGATTCCCCCAAAGAGCTTGATCGACCCAATCCCAGACGAAACCACCCTGACATTTCTCAAACTCGTGAAACGTTTTCCAGTACTTGTGCACATTCCCTGTTGAGTTGCCCATACTATGTGCATACTCACAAAGAATCACTGGCCTTTTTTCCTTTGGATCCGATGCTAATTTTCGAACCTGGTCTACTCGTGCATACATTGGACATATTATATCAGTTGCAGGAGTCTGACTACCCCCGCCCTCGTACTGTATCGGCCTTGTTGCATCCTGTGCTCGAATATAGCCTGCCATGGCCAAATGTGCTGGTCCATACCCAGCTTCATTCCCAAGGGACCAGCAAATGATGCAAGGGAAATTCTTATCCCTCTCATACATTCTCACTCCTCTATCAACAATGGAAGCCAACCATTCAGAACTGCACGTAGGGTTTATTCTATTATTCTTCAATCCAGGATCAAATCCGTGGGTTTCAACGTTTGCCTCATCAACCACATAGAGCCCCCATACAGCACAAATGCTATACCAAAGGTCATGATTTGGATAATGAGAACATCGTACTGCATTAAAGTTCAACTGTTTCATTACCGTGGCGTCCTGTTTCATGCCATGGGATGTAACAATTCTAACAGATTTTGGGCAATGTTCGTGCCTATTCACTCCCTGCAGCATGATGGGCCTTCCATTATGCAATAACTGCCCCTCTTCAGAAATCCAATTTTTTCGATATCCCACAATACATCCTTCATGTTCCAATGTCATATCATCGCATACTAACGAAAGGACAGCTATATAGCAATGTGGAATCTCTGCAGACCAAAGTTGAACAGAGTCCTGTTTGAGAGACATGGATGCTCGAAAACCATGATGTTTTCCCTCACCTTGGAACGATGCAGCAAGCCATACAGGCTCTATTTTTGCTCGAGCAAATCCTAGAATGCTATTTGACCCGTCCATTGACACATCAGCAAGGTCATATATCCTCGCCTCCACCATGACACTGTCTGCAGAAGACGTCACAACATCCACCTCAACATCCAAGTAGGGATCCGCAGCCAGATTTCCATCAGAATCAAACGTCATCATTGGACGTATTTGAAAGTCTTGTATATATGTATGTGGTTTGAATAGGATCCTCACACTTCTATGTATTCCTGACACTCGCCACATGTCCTGATCTTCAAGATAACTGCCATCAGACCATTTCATCACCTGTACCACCAACGTATTCATTCTCCCATTCCTATATATGATCTTGGATACATCAAATTCAGCAGGAAGCCTACTATCTTGACTGTACCCAACATATTTCCCATTCAACCAGCAGTAGAATGCAGAATCAACACCTTCAAATACAAGGAATGCATAATCACCTTTTTCATACTCACATTGAAACTGCTTTCTATAACAACCCGTAGGATTTTCCTTCGGCACATATGGGGGATCAACAGGAAATGGGTAGTCAAAATTCAAGTATTGAGGAATCCCATGCCCTTGCATCTGCCACACACTGGGAACCTCCATCTACAGCATCAATCAACCATGAGTTTTCCCCATACCGTATATGGGTATACGTCAGCAACAAACAATCCATCACGTACATTAAACCACGTTGTATCATCATACTCCTCGTCTATATATCCATCAGGGACAGTCTCTGGTGATGACGACAAGGTAAATTTCCAGAGTCCATCCAAACTCTGACACCTTCCGGAAGTGGAACCATCAGGCAACGTTGTGCAATACTCAAATATCTGTTCAATTGATTCGTACGAACGCAAGGGCACATGTGATCGTATCTTATGTACTCCAAATACAGAAGGGTTTTCCCAATCGTTGGTAGCACACGGCATTATTCTTTCTAGGTTGTCCGTGATCCCGTGGTTTTTCTTCAAATAGAAAAGCAGAACGAGACGTCCGATATGATGTACTTTTTACATACGTAATAAAGCATGGTTATATATAATCATTATTATGCAAGAGATTTGCTGACAATCTCATAGACATTATCAGAGAGTCCTTCTTTGGCCACGATGCGCTCCAACTCCTTCTTCATGAGCTCTTGTCTGGAAGCATCATATCCCTTGTATGCAGTGAATGGAGCCACAAGACGAGCAGCAACCTGGTGATTGATACCGTCGAGTTTAATGATGGCATCCGCCATGAACTGGTACCCACTACCATCTGCTGCATGGAAATTCACGGCAGATCTAGAGAAACCACCAAACAATGAGTAGTTGTTGTTTGGATTCTTAATATTGAATGATGGGTGATCGATGAGCTTCTTCATCATATCAATGTTTCCTTCTTGGTTAGATTCTGCTTGCAAGGTGAACCACTTGAGAAGTACCAATGGTTCTCCCTTCCATTTCTCGAAAAAGAGAGAAAAGGCCTCGTCACGATGGGCTCCCCCAGCAATGTCCAATGCAGCAAGAGCAGAGATCTCATCCGTCATGTTTGTTGCCTCCTTAAACCTCTTGAAAATAGACTCTGTGATTGTATCGTCCTTGAGAGATGCGAGATAGGTGACTGCACGGTTCTTTAACGCTCTGCGAGCACATGCCTCTGCGGAAAACTGGTATGGTGTGCCAGGAGCGTCTTCATTCTCGGCTATAGTATCCTCAAGATCCGGACGCAATTGGTTTGCAATCTCTTTGACGATGAATGACCTGATCTTGTGCAATACAACCGGGTCAGCATGAGGGATTGCGCCAACGAGCTCTGATGTGCTTGGCAAACCAATGGCATATGCTCTGTACTGTCCATCAAGGTCCTTTGCCTTCAACAGGGATCTGAACGCTTCGACAAGACTTGATGAGACTCCTCCTGCGTTTGCAGCTGCTTCTTCGATGGATTCACTCTCCGCCTTGTTCATGGCAGCATTGTACAATGTAACCACACGTTTGCGACCAAGAATCTGTCCAGCCTCCCAGCGATTGAATGGGTCCGAGTCGTGTGTAAGAATGAATTCCAAATTATCATCAGACTGGCCTTCAATATCCAGTTTCACTGGAGCACTGAATCCTCTGAGAAGAGATGGAACTGGCTCTGCATCAATACCCTCAAACACAAACTGCTGAGATTCTTGAGAGAGCCTGAGGACCATCTCTGTGGGGGATGAGGAAGCCTCTGAAGATCCTTGCAATCGAAGTGGCAACGTAGAACCATCCTGACCGAGAAGAGACACTCGTACAGGAATCAGCACGGGAATCTTCACATCCTGACCTGGTGTTGAAGGAGTGGTCTGTGCCAATGTCAAGGTGTAGGATTTTGCAGCAGAGTCAAATGTTCCCTTTGCCTTCACCACCGGAGTTCCAGCCTGTCCATACCACTTGGACAAATCACTCAAATCTTCACCATTAGCATCTGCCATGGCTGCCAAGAAGTCATCACACGTGACTGCCTGCCCATCATGCCTCTGGAAGTAAAGATCCATACCCTTGCGGAATCCATCCTTTCCAACAAGTGTCTCATACATTCTGACAACTTCCGCACCCTTCTCGTACACAGTCACAGTATAAAAGTTATCCATTTTAATATACGAATCTGGTCGCACAGGATGTGCCATTGGACCAGCATCCTCTGTAAACTGAGCACTTCTCAGACGCATGACATCAGTAATACGCTGCACAGGACGAGAATTCATATCACCAGAAAATTCCTGATCTCTATACACAGTGAGACCTTCTTTCAATGTAAGCTGGAACCAATCCCTACACGTCACCCTATTTCCAGTCCAGTTATGGAAGTACTCGTGACCAACCACACCCTCAATTCGTGCAAAATCCCCATCTGTAGCCATGTCTGGGGTTGCCAGCACCAGCCTCGAGTTGAAAATGTTCAACGACTTATTCTCCATAGCTCCCATATTGAAATCATCCACGGCAACAATGTTGAAAATCTCCAAGTCATATTCCAATCCAAATGTATCCTCATCCCACTTCATGGATCTCTTCAGACTCTCCATGGCAAAGTCAACCTTGCCAATATTCTCCTCCTGGACAAAGATTCTCAATGTCACATTCTTCCCAGACATTGTGGTAAACGTATCCTCCTTCATAGAGAGTTTACCAGCCACAAGGGCAAACAAGTAGCAAGGCTTTTTGAATGGATCCTCCCACACAGCATAGTGAAGACCACCTTCCATATCCCCAGAGTCGATCAGATTTCCATTACTCAAAAGCACAGGATACTTTTCTTTATCCGCTTCAATACGTGTCTTGTATGTCGCCATCACATCAGGTCTATCCAAAAAGTATGTGATCCCTCTGAATCCCTCAGCTTCACACTGTGTGCAAAAGTTTCCACTACTCTTGTACAACCCTTCCAACAACGTGTTATCCTGAGGCTTGAGCTCAGTCACTACCTGTAGGGCCCAGGAATCCGTCCCAGCTGGAATCGCAGAGGCAAGAATCCTCAACCGCTGACCATCCAACTCATAGTCAGACCCCTGCGACAGTGCCTTTCCATCCACACACACCTCTTTCAACACCACATCATCCCTTCCATTCAAAAATACATCTTTTGAAACTCCATTGACATTCAAAGGCTTCATAACCACCTCACTCTCTACCGTCGTCACCTCCTCTCCAAGTTTGAACAGCAACTGCACTGTATCTGCAGTATATGGAACAGCTTCATAATCCTTGCGGAATTTCTCCACAGGAGCATCCTTTGCATGCGCCACCGTCATGATTGTTGAAGAAGAACCTATACGAGTTTGTTGTATGGGTCTCAAGGAGTGATATCCAAAAGACCTGCCTCCCTGACTGATGCTCAAAGACCTACGACAGGGTACCCTCGACTGAACACGGGCAATTGAAGAAATGGAAGATTTCTGTAATTTACAATAGTGCGTTCCCCACGTCAACATACGAGATTGTAGGTGACGTGCAGCGTTCATTCAAATCAGAAGAAAAAAACGTGGTGATCACACACTGACAACTCCTCCTGCTGCTGCTGTTATGAATTACTGTGTGTAATAATAATTTTAATGCGACGTATGTCGTGGTGGTCCTACCTGTGGTATGCAAGACTCAGAGAGACGTCCAAGTCAACATGTAAAATGTGGTGTATCATCCCATTGCAAAGTCAGTTGGATGGGATGATCTAGTCAATCTTCTAGAGAGTCAATGACTGACTCTTCATCATCCCTATCCATTGAAAGATGGTTTCTCGGTGACTCTGGCGTTTATTTTGACATTATTTAATCACCAATTGTCCAAATCATGTCTTTAGAGGTCGTGGGCGCGGTTGCGATCACATTTCTCTTGAAACTGGAACGCAGTTCTTAGAATTTCATTCGTATACGTAGTTCTCTGTGGGCAAAAGCATAGAAAGAATATCATATCATATCATGGGAGAACATGAGTCTGACAGAGGGAATAGAATGAAAGAATCCCCGGTGCCACCTCTCGTTGGAGTGGGTGGTCCTGTGGACGACGCTGTCAGTTCTGTTACGGCACGGTCCTTGTCCCTGACTGGGACGAGTGGTGTGAAAACGAGTGATACTGGTAGCAGTGGAAGGGAGAATGAGCCGAAAGGTGGCACGGCGGTGGAAAATGTATTGGTGCCCAAGGCTGTTCAGAATGAGGAGCACTACAAGCAGCTGCTGGAGCAGGGCAAGCTGAGGAGTGGAAGTATTATCAAGAAGAAAAACAGATGGAACGGTGGAAACCATGGAGTAGTGCTAGATTTGGATGGGAATGCTCGTAGAATGCCGAGGGCGTCTTCTCAGTCCTCACTGGTGCACAGTGAATCGAGTGTGGACTTTTCACAACCCTCCCAGTCTGGGATGGGGGCACCATCTCCTCACAGCGATACGGGATCGACAGGGGAAGATTCAAGGCAGAAGAGAGGATATACAATACGACAACGTGACGTACTGAACGAGTTTTGGGTATTTATCGTGAATGGTTTGAAGGTAAAGGTGTGGGAGAAGCAGTGTGGCCGTTTACTAGAGCAACTTTCCCTGGTGAAATGGAAGGTATATGTGACACGATACCCAGGTCATGCAAGTAAACTCGCATGTAGAGCACAAAACAAAGGTGCTGATATGATTATCGCTGTAGGGGGGGATGGGACGCTGCAAGAGGTTGTTGATGGCATGATGAGATCTCATTGCAAGGATGCCATGGGTGTGCCCAAGGCTGTCTTGACAGTGCTACCTGCAGGGTCTTCAAACGATTTTCATCGCAGTATGGGTTGGAGTCAGGATTTTGAAGAAGCCATGTGGAGAATTGGACATCGAGGAGAGACGGCATTGATTGATGTTGGAAAGGTGACATGTGTTGGGCCGCATGGTTCCCCACTCTCAAAGTACTGGATTAACATCTCATCATTCGGTGTGTCTGGGAAGATTTCAGCAAGGGATCAAAACTATAAATATTTTGGTCCTCTTAAATATAAAATGGCAGGCTTTTTCGAATCTCTCAAGTACATCATACCCAAGAAATCACCAATTCTCATGTCATTTGATGGAGGTGAATGGGAGTTTTTTAAAAACACGACATTGGTCGCGGCATGCAACGGACACACGTTTGCAAATGGTATGAAGCTTTCAGATTGTGCGAATTTATTTACCGGCGATCTTGATATGGTGGTGTTCAATTTTGGGAGAAACATCTTCAAGGTGGCTTCAACAATGGATTGGCTTGCAAAGGGCATGCCATCCAAGTCTTCCGCTCTCACACCCAGACGATGCAAGAGGGTTGATATTCTTGCTGCAGATTCTCAAGGGAATCCACTCGAAGAATCCATGGTGTATAGTGCAGAAACTATTGCTCGGGAAGATTCAACCATGTCTCTTGAAGATTCCCAGGGAGAAGAAACAACTCCTCAATCCTCAATGTCGGGTAGATCAAGTCCGAATATCTTAAAGGAGATTCTAATGAGACATAAAGAGGAGGTGAAGGCATCTGCTTCTCATCGTTATCCTGTAGAATGTGATGGTGAGTGTGTTGGTCATTTGCCAGCATCGTATGAAATCATCCCCAGGGCCATCAAATGTCGAATCCCAAAAGATATGGCTCTGAAATGATTGATTCATGCATGTAGAAGAACAAGAATTTGAAATTATTTATTCAAGTAAATGATCACAGTACGTCGTAGAGACATGAAGTGTAATTTAATTTAATCTAAAAAAATCAACCATGGCTGGTGGTGGACCTCAACTACCAACTCGAGGACCCAAAGTACGTGTTTGAATGTCTAATAGTATATACTACTACGTTATATAGAATAAAGTTATTACGGTACCACGTGACGCAGAGAAAGCCATCGAAACCGACCGAGTCTGGGACACCATACAATGGGGGTGGTTCGTCCTCACACCAGCCCCAAGGAATTGATTATGCGGAATCAATGCGATCGATGACAACCATGGTATCAAATTTAATAAAACAACGTCCAGAGTTGCTCGATCAAGTTGGAGAACGACTGCAGGTGGAGCCAGAGGTACTTGCAACCACACTGAAACGAATGGAACAAGGGGATGTCGATGCCATGCCTCCCGATGTGTTGGAAAAGATGAGCTTGATGCAACAGTCTATACATCCCATGATGATGCCCTCGCAGACACGTGAGTATGAAGATGAGATGATGGATCTGTTTGAAGAAGAAAAGAATCAGAGTGTGTTGCAGTTGTACAGGGGATCATTTCTTTCCTATGCAGATCTTGCATTTGGTCCCGTCATGCTGTCGATATTGGGTGTATTATTTTATCTAGATTTGTTGCCATTGATTGTGGCGATTTTCCTTGTTCCTGCAATCTGTTTTGCTCTGTCCATGCTGGTTCATGGGAAAATCCTGGGACTCCCCACATCCCTGTTACCTGCGAGTAGAATGGCAGGAAGTATGGTGTTGTCTTTAGAAGTCATGGCACTGATTGTATTTACGCATTCATTCCTGGAAAGGATTGAGACGGACTTGTGGCCATGGGCTATGCTGATGTATGCACTGGGAATCTCTGCATGTATTGCACATGTATGGACAGCTATGAGTGATCCTGGGTATATACCGCAAGGTCCTCGACCTCCACCTATACCATTTGAGCAGCTGATGGCGATACAAAAGGCAAACCCGTACAACTGTGTGACGTGTGGTATCTACAAGCCTATTAGATCAAAACATTGCAGTGTGTGCAATAGATGTGTCCCAGAGTTTGACCACCACTGTCCAGTCGTTATGAATTGTGTGGGAGTAGGGAATCGAAGGATATTCTCCCTGTATATCTTCATTCTACTCGGTGCAGAAGTACTCTGGTGGGTGCTGTCTGTTGAAGCAATGAAGAGATTACTGATTGCATCCGCCCCATCACCGGCTTGGCCGGATGCATCCATCCATCCATCACTTTTCTCAGTCATGTGGCATTTGTCGAGCATTTCCAAGATTGAGATTGAAGATAATGTCATGACAGACTCCACACGTGCCGGGTCTGGTGCCATCATTATGTTTTTAGCAGTCATCCCAATTCTTCTCGGGACAGCATTTCAGGTATTGAGACAAATATTTTGTATTTTAGCAGGCTTGACCCCGAATGAACTCATTGTGAGGGCAAAGTATGATTATCTGAAGGACAAACAGCTCCTGTTCTACAACCCCTTTGACTTGGGCCCCTTGGACAACTGTCTCAAGTATTGGTCGTACAGTCGCCCAGATTGGTATTCTATGTATTCAGAAAGAACAGATCTTGATCCAGATACGGCAACCCCACGGGCATCCTTTTCAAATGTGCTCCGTGTATGGGACAAGTCCAAAAAGGCACTTGATGCGGCACGAGAAAGAAAGGATCGAGAGCGAGAGGAACGCTTGCTAGCGGCCTATGGAGGCTCTATGGAGACCCATCCTGACCATTCGTGTCCACACTGTTGATATAGTAGTAGTACTACAGTATTCTATGCCCCTGTCTAGGGTAGTGGTTTCCACTATATATCAAATAACATTTTAATGTCAAAAAAATCCAAGCTCTATCCTTCTCGGATTGAGCCTCATCCGAAAATAACACCACCAATGAATGAAAAACATCTACGCCACATTCCACCACAAAAATAAACAGTAAATTCAATATTTCATACTACGAATCCTAGATCCTTTGCATCATGAGTGCTTTTGTTGCCACCAAAACCTGCACCTCGTTTGTGCGTGGAACCAATGCTGTCTCTTCCCAGAAGAAGACCGTCAGATCTACGTACGTTGCTTTCTTTATGTCGTTGGTATTGTGGTGTTGTAGAAATTACAGATTCGTGAATCAATCACGCAACAGCTCGCGTGAGATTGTCAATACCCTTTTTCTCACTCGTAGTTTATAATGTTCTTTGTTCTTCTTTGCTGTAGTCGCGTGATGGCCAGTGAGAGACGTCTCTTTGATCTTAGTGACCTTGAAAACACTGTCGGTAGCTGGGACATGTACGGACAGGAGGACCAGAAGAGATACAATGGTCTTCAGAGCGAGTTCTTTGAGCGTGCTGCTGGTGGTCTTACTCGCAGAGAGTACTTGAATGCTCTTGTTGCTCTTGGAGGAGGTGCTGCTCTCCTTGTCTTTGGAGCCAAGGGAGCCAAGGATGCCAACCTCCCAATCACTGTTGGACCACAAAAGGGAGGAGAGCCAGGACCACGTGGAAGAAAGTAAACCTTGTATGTATGCTTGTATGCATGTGTGTGAGAGAGAATATCTTTGTTGTAATGTAACACATAGTACATCAGTCGATACAAAAACGTTGCGACTCGCCTTGGATGAAAGGCTCTATATCACGTCGTTGAGACGATGCATATGAAAACAGCCCTCCAGTGTGACAAAATAAAATCTTCTTGTTCCGAAATACATTCGGATTCTCACGTATATCTCTCAAGAGTCCATGCATTGCCTTGCCAGTATACACCGGGTCTAATAGTACACACGAATCTCGCGCAATCTGTGCAATCGTTTCCAACTCTTCCTTTCTACTCATCGCATACCCTGCTCCTTTTGCCTGCGAAAATTGAATACTGGATGCTATAATCTCGGCAGATGTTTCCTTGGAGAATCCCATCTCGTGGTATATATTTTGAATATAGTCTGAAAAATACCTCTCGGTATCACACACCATGTACCCAAGACACGTTGTCCCAGAAAAATACTCTGACAGATGGATTCCAAGACCCAAACCGGCAGTGGTACCGCCAGATCCACATGCAGACACCACATAGTCCCACTGTATACCCCCCATGTCACGCGATTGCCCCTCCAATTCCTCCACCATGTGTATATATCCATGCGTACCCAGCATACTTGACCCACCAACAACAATCAAGTAGGGATTCCTAGCACCATCCTGTACGAGCTGTTCCACAAGAGCTTTCCCAAGTTTTTCCTGTCCATGCCGTGCATATTCTTCCTTCGTTACCAGATACACCTTGGCCCCAACCATCCGTTCAATCAACAGGTTTCCATCAACACCAGGATCATCTATACCCTGCGGCCCCCTCAAGATGAGATGTGCATCCAGTCCCAGCATCCGTGCAGCAACTGCCGTTGCTCTACAGTGATTCGATTGAATCCCACCAAGAGTAACAACCGAATCACATCCTTTTGCTATAGCATCAGCCAGTATAAATTCTAATTTCCGTATCTTATTCCCACTCAACTCCATCCCTGTAAAATCATCCCTCTTGATGTACAGCTCAATCCCCAGTTCTGGAGGTAGCAGTGCAGCAGAGAGATTCCATCTATACACTGGTGTTGGTTGTTGAGACAACTGATACCGTGACGATGGAAATCTATCTTCATATCCACGCAGCGCATCCCGTAACCA
>PJEL010001099.1_pt1 | contig 28626 bp, 26 predicted proteins | sample 1853271 | NCBI WGS metagenome assembly PJEL01 (sample SAMN08108733, study PRJNA415343) | Invertebrate metagenome, whole genome shotgun sequencing project. | host: Globobulimina | place: Sweden: Gullmar Fjord | collected 2015-08 | reverse complement strand
AGTATATTGCCCCAGGTTGCATGAGGAGGGGGGACCCCAAAACCCAAAAAGCTGAATGCTGCCTCTGCCAGAATAGCGCCTGCTATTCCGATAGTAGCAGAAACAAGTACAGGGGCAATCGCGTTCGGCACCATATGCCGGAAAATAATACTCATGTCCGAAATCCCCATCACCTTTGCAGCGGACACAAAATCCTGCTCACGCAGAGACAGAAACTCCGCCCTGACAAACCTGGTCGTCCCCATCCAGCTGGTCAATCCTATGACTATCATAATGTTATAAATACTGGGCGGAAGAATTGCAACTACTGTTAGAATAAGAAAAAAGCTCGGGAAACAGAGCATGATATCCACAAACCTCATTATGAGAGTGTCTATAGTGAAAGTATCAAAAAATAAATAATTTAATAGCTTTAAATCCACCTCACCTCTTACGGAGAGAAAATAATATATTAGTGAAAAAAGCATTAGTAACGCAGTAACAAGCAGTGATTTAACAGCCAGACTACTCTGTCCGGATGCCAAAAATATTAGTGACGCAGATAACACAATAAGAGACAGAACATCCATAAATTTGATTTTTATTGTTCCATAATATCCTGCTATCCCACCCAGGACAATCCCTATCAGCACTGAAATGCCTACAGCCACAAAACCGACTGTCAAAGAAACCCACGCCCCCTGCATCATCCTGGCAAATATGTCCCTGCCAAGGTCATCCGTACCGAGCAGATATATCCCCAAAAATGGTCTGTCATCAGGCTTGATCATCTCAGCATTTACAGGAGAAAAAGGTTTCAACAATTTCTCTGACAAACGCACCTTGGCTGGATCAAGGACCGGATCATCTCCCATAGTTAAAACAAGCCCTGAGACCGCAACCATAAAAAAAACGATGAAAATCACCATTCCCCATAAAGCAAGCCGATTCTTTTTAAAGATTCTCCAGGCCTCCCTGAATTGTGAGACCTCTTCGGCCAATCCCTGATGAAGTTCTTTTATGTCCTCTGTTTCATTTACCATTATTACAATCTAATCCTCGGATCTACCACCATATATAATAAGTCCGAAATAAATGTCCCTATCAATACCAGGACAGCAGCTATGAAATTTATCGTTAGAATAATAGGATAATCACGGGCCAGAATGGCCTCATAGCCCATCCTTCCCATACCAGGCCAGGCAAATATTGACTCGATAATAACCGATCCTCCTATCAATCCAGGCAATATTAATCCGAACATTGTCACAAACGGAAGAAGGGCATTACGAAATCCATGTTTATAATATACCTTGTTATCAGATAGGCCCTTAGCCCTCGCAGTCCGTATATAATCCTGATGAATAACCTCAAGCATCTGAGCCCTTACGTATCTGGAAAGCAACGCTATGCCGCCAAGTGCCCCAAGAATTGAGGGAATTACCATGTGCCATATCCGGTCCATTACCTGATAGGTTGTATCCGCATTTGCCATACCAAAGGTCTGCATACCTATTACAGACACACTGAATGTCTTCACAACAAAGTCAATCAGAATATAGGCAAAGAAAAAACCCGGGATAGATATAAGCACATATGCAAGAAACGTAGTGGAACGATCAAAAAATGAGCCCCGCTTGATGGCCGCACTTATACCAACCGGAAATGAAAGACACCACGTTATAAGAGTACCCACTATGAACAGCCATAAGCTGTTTAAAAATTTCTCTTTTACCTTTCCCAATACAGGTTGATTGTCCTTCCACGATGTTAATTTTCCCGTAAAGAGATTCTTGTAAAATAAATAATATTGTTCATGTAAAGGTTTATCCAAGTTAAATTCCGTTCTAAACCTGGCCAGGTCTTCTGCAGTGAATTTTGGATTCAATGGATCTATCTGGCTCGGCTCCCCAGGCGCAAGATAGACTACCAGGAAAGAGATGATCGAAATAAAAAACAATGTGACCAGTTTCTGGAAAAAGCTTCTTACTGTAAAAGAAAACACTATCTAATCACTCCACACTAAATACTGGATTTTTTTCAAGCTTAATCCATTTATTAAAATAGAACGTATAACCGCCTGTCTTTGTAGGGGTTATCTTCTTGATTACTTCTTCACCTGATTCAGCATACTCTTTTATAACTATTTTTTTATCGAGAACAGCCGTCGACTTACTCACAAATAAAAATGTATACGGCTGCTCATCCGCTATTATCCGGTGCAGTTTATGTGAGTATTTCACCTGTTTATCATAATCATACTCCTGCCTTATTTTCACAATCAAATCATCAGCGTTTTCATGCTTGAACCCAACGAAATTAAGCTGATTTTCGTTTGTCTGGCTCGAATGCCAGATTTGATAAAGATCTGGGTCAATACCCATTGACCAGCCCAAAACAAGTGCATCAAAACTACCTTTATTTACATATTTACCTATAAAAACAGCCCATTCCACAAGGTCCGTCTTTACATCTATACCAATCTTTCGCCATGCATCCTGGGCTATTGTCAGAATGCTTTTCCTTATTGCATTACCATTATTTGTAATAAGCGTAAATGCAAATACCTTCCCTTCCTTTTCAAGCAGCCCTTCATTGTTTTTTTCCCAGCCCGCTTCCTTTAAAAGCCTTAAAGCTCCTTCAGGATCATATGGTAACGGTTGGATACTACTATCATAATAATCAGTCTGTTTTACAAAAGGCCCTGTGATTCTCTCAGCCTGGTCATACATTACATAGCGAATGATCTTGTCCGTGTCTATCGCCATGCCCAGCGCCTTCCTCACTCTTTTGTCCTTAAACAATTCATTGCGCATGTTATAGCCAATATAACTGTATCCAAAAGAAAGACTCGAAAAATTCTGATATTTAGGGTCATTTTTCAGTCGTGCTACTTGATGGGGTTGTACTCCATAACTATCTATGGCGCCGCCATAGAATTCCATTTCCTGAGTCAGTATGTCAGGCACTACACGATACGTATAGTGCTCATAATGGGGAGGGCCTTCCCAGTAATCATCATTTCTGTCCAACATTATATATTGATCAGACTTCCACTCCCTGAAGACAAAAGGTCCAGTACCTACGGGATGTCTGTTAAAGTCACTATTTCTCATTGAGAATTTTTCAGCGTCCGTGTCTTTTTGTTTAGCTTCTTTTCTTAACATTTCTGTGTTCAAGAGGTGTTCCGGCAACATACCCATGCTCCAGGTACCAAACGCAGGTGAATACAACCTTTTATAAGTTATTTTCAATGTATATTTATCTAGAACCTCCACCGTCTTGACCGGTTCATAATCGGGCACTCGCGGAGAAAGGTTTTTGCTGTCCATTATTGACCGGTATGTAAATTCAACATCTCCGGAATCGAACTCATGTCCATCATGAAACTTCACACCCTTTCTAAGGTGAAAGACAATAACCGGATTATGTTCAGTAGGCGGAAGTATTTCCGGGGCAATAACAGATTTGATATCGTCCTGTCCTGGTGTGATTATTTTGATATAAGCTTCAGAAGGAAATGTCTTAAAGTATTCACTGCCGAGTACATCTTCCAGATTATTAAAAAAATCCTGATCTACATTTTTCAGAGTGACCTTTAAGCGCGGTGGCGGTGTTACTCTGATCTTAAGATCAACAGGATCAGGAATTCCGTCCTTATTTTTGTCCAGACCTGGAATCTGCAGATCAGTGTCTCCACCGTCAGAAGAAGCCACCTCTATCTTCATGATATTTTTCAAGGTATCTGCTAAAGGGGAGTCTTCATTCGACATGCTTTGTTTGTAATAAAGAATAATTCTCCGCAGTTCTTCTGGCTGTAATACTTTTTTACCTCGAATAAGCGCTTCCTTATTTATATAGAAATATACCTCTTCATATATCTCCCAACTTTCAGCCAGACGACCGCGAAACCTTAAGTCCTCATCTCTGTCTATCAGACCGTCAAAAACATGGTCCACAATATTACTGCTGGCAGAATCAGCATTAAGTATCGGATTCAGTATTTTAGCATCACCGATTGATGCTGTTATATATTCCTGAAGACGGTTTGGATTGCCCTTTACCTGCTCATCATAGGTAGGAACCCAGAAGAAGGATTGAAAGAGTATTATAAATATAGTAACAGGGAGTATTATCAGGATATGCTTTATCAATATTTTAATTAATCTCCGCCTCTATTATAGCAGTAAGTCCTTTCAGGTCAAGCATTTTTATTATAAGCCATACCAATCTCACAAATATAATACGTGAAATTTCCTTTTTAAGGGTCAAATATATCAAGAATTTCTGATGTTATGACAAATAATGTCATACAAGACAATTTATTCATCTTCAATTGTCATGTGTTACAGCTCGACGATTTCACAACCCATTGTAAATTCATCATTTTCAGACATATATTTTACTGGCACAAGAAATGCTTTACATACGACTGTAAAACAGCTTTACTAAAATTTAGAAAGGGGGGCGGAGTAGACGTAATATAGAAAAAGGGAACATATAATACCCTTTAGGTTTAGTACCGGGTCAAATTATTGACCCAAATATTAACTTTTTTTGAGGAGGACGTAATTGATGTATAAAGCCATTAATAATCTTAGAGAGCAAAAAGGTTTTACACTTATTGAGTTGTTAATCGTTGTAGCTATTATTGGTATCCTGGCAGCTATTGCTATCCCTGGATATATCGGTATGCAGGAAAGAGGAAGAAAAGGTGCGGCAATCAGAGGCGCCGAGGCAACAACAAGTGAGTTACAGTCATGGGTAACCGCTGCAAAAAAAGGTGCAGCACTTCATCCACATTCAGGTCTTGCAGAAGTTGACATGAACGGTGACGGCGCGATCCTGGCAGCAGAAACCAATCTCGCCCTGGCCACAGCCGGTGTTGTAACTCAGTACGCAGTAGCAACAGCAGCAATGCAGCAGGTTTCTCCATGGAACGCAGCAAATGTCCTTTATAGAAGTGGTGGTGTAACCACAAACCAGGCAGCATGTGACACACTGGCAGCAGTAGCGACTGGTCAGACAACCATATGTTTCACACCTGCAGAAGACTCTACAGTCCAGATTCTTTTTGTCAGCACAAGTGATGGCGATGGTAACGTAATTTTCAGCAAAGCAGTAACAGCTGATTAAAACAACTTGCAATATAGAAGGGGGAGTTAACACTCCCCCTTTTTTTTTAGGCAAAAAGCCAATGAAACAAAAAAACGGATTCACCCTCATAGAACTTCTCATTACAGTAACAATAATCGGCATTCTAGCATCTGTTTCTATTCCAGGGTATATGGGAATACAGGAAAGAGGGAGGAAAGGTTCTGTATACAGGGCATCAAGCTCAAATGAATCCGAGTTACAGGGGTGGATAAACGCCGGCAAAAAAGCCTTTACTTCATTAGGAACACTTAGAGAAGTCGACACAAATGACGATGGAATCATTGACATCCTGGACGCAAATAATAATAACCTGGCAGCAAACGGTATTGTATCAACTTTTATAACAACAAAAAACGAACTGTCCCCCTGGAATTCTGTCCTCGCACTCTGGGAAAACGGGGGAGTGGCAGCAACCAGGACAGCCTGTAATGCAATTGCAACAGGAAGTCCCGGACAGATATCTTTATGTTATACCCCGGCAGAAGACCAGTCTATCAGACTTCTATTTATTGCCGCTTCTGACAGGGACGGTAATGTAATTTATGCCAAAACAGTGTCAGCTGATTAAACAAAAAGAATGTATAAACGAGGAGGGGCAGCACAGTGAATAACAAAGGATTTTCATTAATTGAATTAATAATAGTTGTTACAATAATAGGTATCCTCGCGATGGTCGCGATCCCTACATATATGGGACAACAGACCAATGCTACAAGGTCTGAAGCTTATAAAAACCTTGAAGCTCTAAGATTGTTCGAGGAGCAGTTCCTCGCTGAAAACGCTCTTTACACAGCATCCGCAGCAGGCACAGCAGGTATACAGGCATTATTGCCCGGCTTTCAACCAGGCCAATATACCGAGTTCACATATCAGGTTGTCCAGAACTTCGCAGTAGATACTCCCGTAACCTTACCGCCTACATGGGGTACTGCTCAGACTCCATGCTTTACAGCTGTTGCAACAGGCAATGCGGGAACACGTGTTGATGGTGAAGTTTTTGCGATAGATTGTAATAACAACAGGAGCTTCTGATGATTTAAAAGAGCTCTATTTGTTCGGTGGTGTCCTGGCTCGAAAAAACAGGATATTTATCATTAAAACATGCGGCACAATATTCTTCGGGATTTGGGATCATACTAAATAGGCCTTCAAGGCTCAAATAGTGAAGGGTATCAGATGTAATATATTTATTTATTTCTTCTCCTGAATGAGTCGACGCAATAAGCTCTTTACGTGTAGGAGTGTTAATTCCATAAAAACAGGGTCCTATAGTAGGCGGCGAACTTATTCTAATATGCACCTCTTTTGCTCCACCACCCTCCCTTATCATTTTCACAATCTTTTTACTTGTAGTCCCCCTTACGATTGAATCATCTACTACAAGCACCCTTTTTCCTTCCAAGAGCTTTCGAACAGGGTTCAGTTTTATCTTTACCCCGAAATGTCTTATTGATTTCCTGGGTTCAATAAATGTGCGGCCAACATAGTGGTTTCTTATTAATCCAAAATCAAAGGGGATTCCACTCTCCTCCGCATATCCGAGTGCAGCGGGCACGCCCGAGTCAGGCACGGGAATAACAATATCAGCATCAATCGGATTTTCACGCGCAAGCTGCCGGCCGAATTTTTTTCTCAAGTCATCCACATTAAGATTACCAAATATATTACTGTCCGGCCTTGCGAAATATATGAATTCAAAAATACAAAAGGCACTTCCCGGAGTAGGAACAGGTTTAATAGATTTAATTCCGTCCTTATTAATAATTACCATTTCACCGGGCTCAACATCCCTTAGGAATTTAGCACCTATCAGGTCAAACGCGCAAGTCTCAGACGCAACGATATAAGCTCCGTCAAGCGTACCTATACTTAATGGCCTGAACCCATAGGGGTCTCTTACGGCAATAATCTCACTTTCAGTCATTAACAACAGACTGTATGCCCCGGATATTCTCCTTATTGTATCTACAAGACGTTCATACAATCCCCCAGCCTTGGACTTTGCTATCAAATGAATAACAACTTCACTGTCTGAAGATGATTGAAATATCGCGCCCCTCTTCTCTAATTCCTTCCTCAGTTCAAGGGCATTTACAAGATTTCCGTTATGTGCTATCGCGAGAAAACCTAAAGAATAATTGACCATTATGGGCTGAACATTTTTCAATGAACTCGTGCCTGCGGTCGAATACCGGTTATGTCCGATCGCTATATTCCCGGGTAAACGTTTCAGTCTCTTTTCAGAAAAAATATCTGTAACGAGCCCCATGGACTTCTCTATGTTCATCTGTTTGCCGTCATACGAACATATTCCAGCACCCTCCTGTCCCCTGTGCTGAAGGGCATGAAGTCCCAGATATGTCAGATTGGCTGCTTCAGGATGGTTGAAGACACCGAAAACACCGCACTCTTCATGAAATTTATCAGAAGCAAACGGCACATACGGAAGCGGTTCCGACTTACATTTTTTGATTAGCTTACAAAATTTACTCAATGGTATGCCTAAAGATGAAATTATTTATCAGGTTCATAGTATAACATTTCTTAACACGCATTTTTAATCACACCATTTCCTGGCATTCTGAAACATATTCAGCCATGGTGAGACCTTAATATTTTGCCTCCACTCCTCAGGTATCCAGGGCCATTGCCATTTAAGAAAAGTCCTCTCAGGATGAGGCATAATCGCCAGATGCCTCCCGTCAGAAGAACAAAGGCCTGCAATACCGCTTATCGATCCATTTGGATTATAAGGATATCTCTGTGTAATATCATTATTATCATCAACATATCGTATTGGGGCAAGATTATTCTCTTCTATCTTCTTGAAGATATCTTGCTGCGGGAAGTATGCCCTTCCTTCACCATGGGCAACCCATACTCCCAGAACAGAATCTTCCATTCCCTTCAGCATAATTGATGGTCCAGGCATAATCTTAACAGAAGCAAAACGGGACTCAAACCGTCCCGACACATTATGAATAAACCTCGGCTGCATTTCATCGGCTATTCCCTGCCACGGCACCCATCCAAGCAATGCCATCAGCTGGCATCCGTTGCAAATACCAAGACTGAATGTATCTTCTCTATGATAGAAACGCTGGAAGTCGTCCCAGATTTTATTATTGAATTTTATGACTCCTGCCCAGCCCTTGGCTGAATCAAGAACATCCGCATAACTAAAACCTCCGACAAAAGCCACTCCCTTAAACTCGTCAAGACTGGCCCTTCCTTCAAGAAAATCGGTCATCGTTATGTCCCAGGGCTCAAACCCCGCACTATAAAATGCTGAAGCCATCTCTCTATCGCTATTACTACCTTCCTCACGGACAACGGCCACCTTTGGTTTTACATTGCTCTGAAGCAAAACTGACGGAGTATCCTCAGGATCAAAACTCAGAGTATATCCTGGGCCGGACCGATCAAAAATATTTTTCTTTTCCTCAGCTGCGCATTCCGGGTTTGCCTGCAGTTTTTCAAGTTGATAGCTTGTCTCTTCCCAAATCTCCCGGAGAGTCATCATGTCTTCATGAAGAACTACTTCACCGTTGACCGATATTGAAATTTGCTTTGTATCGGAAGTATTCCCAATGATCTCAAAAGGGACAGATTCTTTAATTAAGATCTCAGAAATTTCTTTTTCCTGTTCCGGTAGATATTCAAAAACAAGACCAAGTTCTTCAGAAAACAGTAGGGGCACCTCTTGTGGGTGCCTGTGGTGCATATCAATATCAATTCCGCAGTTACCCGCAAAGGCCATTTCAAGCAGTGTTGTAATCAACCCGCCATCGCTTCTGTCATGACCGGAAAGCAGCAGGTCACTCGAAATAAGCAGCTGAATTGCATTAAAAGTACGTTTCAGTAATTCCGGGTCGTCAATATCCGGAGAATTATTGCCAAGTTGATTATACACCTGCGCCAGCGCGCTTCCTCCCGTCCGGTTTTTTCCTTTACCCAGATCAATATAAAGCAGCTTGCTTAATCCTGGCTTCTTAATATCAGGAGTTATTACTTTTGTAATATCAGGGCAGGTTGCATAAGCGGAAATAACGAGTGTGCCCGGAGACTTCACTGTTTCAGCATTTCCTGAGGAATCCCTGACCTGCGTAGCCATAGAAAGACTGTCCTTCCCACCATCTATTGCAATACCGAGTTTCTTTAATATATCACTCAGGGCGACTGCAGCATCATATAGTTTTGCTCCTTCACCCGGCAATTTTGCGGCCCACATCCAGTTGCCCGAACATTTAACATCTTCAAGGGAACTGATCTTTGCCCATACAATATTCGTTAAGGCTTCACCAACACTCATACGCGCCATCGATGCAGGATCTAACAAGGTCTTTAAAGGCTGTTCCCCGATCGACATTGCAGCCCCTGTCAATCCGTGATGGCTCTGGGCAACAACCGCCACATCTGAAACTGTAAGCTGCAGGGGACCGGCACACTGCTGCTGAGCAACAAGACCTGTAACACTCCGGTCAACCTTGTTCACAAGGAACCTCTTTGACCCCACAGATAAAAGCCGGAGCACCCTCTCAAGGGCCTCTCTCACCGTTAATCCCGCGGGCAATTCCAAAGCACTGGTCTCAGTTACAACACGATCCAGCTTGAATGTTTTCTGCGGCATATCGCCAAGGATTTTTTCAAGGTCCAGATCAACAGGAGCACTTTCGTCAAGTTCATCATAAAGAACCACTCTGCCGTCACCTGAAATCCTGCCTATAGCAGCGCATTTCACCTTTTCACGCAAACACATTTCATTGAATACCTCAAAGTCCTCAGGTTTTATAAGCAGTGCATTTTGTTCCTGGTATTCAGCTCCCCATATTTCGAGCACCGAAAGTGTATTATCGCCAAGTAGAATCTTCCTTACCTCGATCTTTGCACCTGCAGGATAAATAATTTCTTTAACAACATTACAGTTACCCCCGGCACCCTGATCGTGAATACTCACTATCGGATTATCATCACCCCTTTCAACGCATGCACGGATGACCCTGTTCATTTTTTGCTCCATTTCAGCGTCACCACGCTGTACCGCGTTAAAATCAAGCTCAGCAATATTTTCGCCCTGAATCATACTTGAGGCAGCTCCGCCTCCGATACCGATCCTGTAAGCTGGACCGCCTATCTTTATTACAAGCATCCCATTTTCAGGTCCGCCTTTTTCAACATGCTGAGCATCCATCTGACCTATTCCAGCGGTGAACATGATAGGCTTGATCCATTCATACCGCTCATCATTCGGCACTCTCATACCGAAAGAACGTGTATAGCCCTGAATCATTGGTTCACCGAATTTATTCCCATAGTCTGAAGCGCCATTACTCGCCTTGATCTCAATATCGAGCGGTGAGGCCAGGTTACCGGGATAAACAAACTTCCCATCTTCCCATGGAAGCTCATATCCTGGAATACGGAGGTTTCCTACACAATATGCTGCTGTACCGGCACCTATAAGGCCGCCCCTGCCGGTTGCCTGGACATCTCTGATACGCCCGCCGGTCCCGGTTTCAGCCCCGGGAAACGGTGCAACCCCACTCGGAAAATTATGTGTCTCAGCAGTGAAAATAATGTCATAACCATGTCTTTTCTTTTGTAACAATGAGGGTGCCAGTGCATTTCCTGGTGTTATGGCAGTGACCTCATAACCTTTAATAGAACTTGAATTATCATTAAATGCAATAACGCTGTTTGAGGGATTGGCCTTTAACGGTTCCTGAATTAACTTTATAAGGTCCTGGGAGACTTCCTTTCCGTCAACGATCAGCTTCCCCTTAAAAAACCAGTGCCTTGAATGTTCACTGTTGGACTGGCTAAGGTCAAAACACTCCACATTGGTAGGGTTTCTTCCGATATCATTTACAAATAGATTGTAATAATAATCCACGTCCCAATCGTCCAGCCCAAGACCCATTTCCGTGTTGATCTTCTCAAGAGCTGATTTACCCTCTTCCACTAAACGTATCTCAGACACGGGTTCAGGCTTAGTACCTGATTCAAATGAGGTAAGCGGTCCGGGATATGGGCATTCAGTCATCCGGTCATGGACTTCTTCAAGAAAGAGTGACATCGATTCATCGTTCAATGCAGTCCCGGCACTTAAAAGATATCTACGAGACCGCTCTATTCTCTGGACCTTATATAATCCACAGGCATGACATACAGATACCGCATTTGTCGACCACGCTGTAGTAAAGTTCATTCTTGGCCCGACTTCAACCAGATATTTATTTTCGCCTTCGTCCTTGCGCAGGAAGCTATTCTCAGAAAAATTTCCTGGTTCAAAGGTCTCCGAAAGGAGCCATTTCAACACATCGATCTCATCTGAGGTAAACGATTCAGTTGTCCCGATATTAAAACAGTATTCGGTCTGAATATTTTTTATCGCAGAAGATACGTTCTGACTTGCTATAAAAAGAAGTTCCCTTGTCTTTGCCACAGACATGGCGGGTTTTCTAAAAAAATGTATTAAATCCATTACTGGAGTCTCCTCGATAAGACAAACCTTCCAGAACTTCCGGACGGATACTTAAGAATGCTCTCATTTTTTTTAATGCCAGCGACGGTATTGTATCATTTTTAAAAAAAGTCTGTCATTCCCTCTTTTAAACTGTCCTTTTTTTCGTATTTTTTTGATAAAAAACTAAAGCTACCTCCCATATGTGCCGATAAGATAATTGAAAGAAAAGGGGGGTAAGAGGTGAATAATGTATAACTATATGGTTTTTAATCTTGCGGACAAAAAGCTGTTCAAAGATTTCATGTCTTATTACAAACGTAACGACTGTGATGACTTTTATTTTGTTTCAATCAACCATCCGAAATTAATTCAATATCTGGAAGAATTTTTAGAAAGGAGAATTAACTAGGACAATTAAACCTTATTAATCAGCAACTTCAACAATAGCCTCAGCAGATATTCTGGTGAGGCTTTTTAATTCCCGCAAAGATATACTTAACGGCGGCATCAAGACAATAACATTTCCAAGCGGCCTTATAATCAATCCCTTTTCTCGCGCCCTTGAGCAGACCCTTTGGGCGACTTTTTCCTCAAGCTGATATGGTTCCCTGCTCTTTTTGTCCTTTACCAGCTCGATCCCGACCATAAAGCCCTTTTGCCGTACATCACCAACATGATTCAGCCCTGCAATGATATCCAGCTCTTTTTTAAGCGCAACTATCTTTTTTTCCATTTTTTTCAGGGTCTTATCTTTCCTGAATATATTGAGGTTCGCAACTGCCGCTGCGCAGGCAAGCTGGTTTCCGGTATACGTATGTCCATGAAAAAAGGTCTTAAGGTCTTTATATTGACCGAGAAACACCTTGTATATCCTCTCAGTTGTAATGGTAGCTGCAAGCGGCAGATATCCGCCTGTAATACCCTTTGCTACGCAGAGGATATCAGGTCTGACGTTTTCATGTTCACAGGCAAACATCTTCCCGGTCCGACCAAAGCCGGTTGCAACTTCATCTGCAATAAGGAGAATTTTATATTTACTGCATAATCTTCTAACTCCTTTCAAATACCCGGCTGGAAAAACTATCATCCCGGCAGCCCCTTGTACAAGAGGTTCTATAATCAGGCCGGCGATTTTTTCATGATGTTGCCGCATGATATCCTCCATCCTCTCAAGGCAGAGAAGTTTACATGAAGGATATTCCCTGTCAAGCTCACACCTGTAACAATATGGAGACGGCGCCCTGAATGACTCAAAGAGCAATGGAGAGAATATTTCGTGAAAAAGATCGATTCCCCCAACACTTACGGCACCTATCGTATCTCCATGATATGCATTGCCAAGGGACAAAAACTTATTCTTGCGCTTATTCCCCTTGTGCTGCCAGTACTGGAAAGCAATTTTAAGTCCTACTTCCACAGCGGTTGACCCATTATCAGAGTAAAAAACCTTCGAAAGCCCTCGCGGGACTATTTTTATAAGCATTTCAGCCAGGATTGCCGCAAGTGGATGAGTAAGACCGAGCAGGCTGGAGTGGCTGATTTTATCAACCTGCTCTTTAATCGCTTCATCTATCTCGTTTTTTCTGTGACCATGAAGAGTGACCCATAGGGACGAAACACCGTCAATGTACCATTTCCCATTAATGTCTTTAAGAAATGACCCCCGGCCTTCGGTTATGATCAGAGGCTCTTCTACCATCCATTCCTTCATCTGCGTAAACGGATGCCAAACATGCTCTTTGTCCAGGTTTTCAATATGCTTTTTATAATGTTGAATATTCATATAGACCAATTAAAATTACCATCGCCACGCCTAAAAGTCAAAAATGAGGACCTCTTCACAAATTGTTCATGATTATCTTATATTATTATTTATATATGTTATAATTTTTAGTTTATAACGATAATTTTAAGGGACTTTTATATTATGCGTAAAAAGGTAATCTGGCTTTTCATAATTATTGCCTTAATTTTAGGCTATTTCATCGGAAACAAAACCGACATTTTACCTAAAAAAAATACCATCCCACAGTATACATATAATCTGCAATTACCCAAAGAGCTTTCAGGCGGAAATCCGGCCTTTTCTAACATTGTAAAGGTCATAAGCCCTCTTGTTGTTAATATCTCCACAACAAAAACAGTCACAAAAAAAGATTCCGTGCCCTTTTCACATTTCTTTGACGGGGCCCCCAATGAATTTATTGAGCCTTTCAATTTACCGAAAAAATGGAAAGAACAGAGCCTTGGCTCTGGTGTCCTGGTCTCTGATGAAGGATACATCATAACAAACAGCCATGTTGTTGAAAAAGCAGATGAAATCAGTGTAAAACTATTTGATCAGCAAACTTACATCGGCAAAATTATAGGCTCAGACCCGAAAACGGATATTGCTGTTATAAAGATTTCCGCAAAAAACCTTCCTGCAATAAAATGGGGGGATTCTGACAAGCTTCAGGTCGGAGAATTCGTACTTGCATTTGGAAATCCATACAGTCTAGGCCATACAGTAACCATGGGAATAGTAAGTGCCCTTGGCAGGGCAAACGTCGGCATAGCCGATTATGAGGATTTTATCCAGACTGACGCCGCGATCAACCCTGGCAATTCCGGAGGCCCCCTTGTAAACATAAAGGGTGAACTGGTCGGGATAAACACTGCCATTTTTTCAAGAACAGGCGGATATCAGGGGATTGGATTTGCAGTACCTAGCAATATGGCAAAATCTGTAATGACCCAACTTATTAAAGACGGCAAGGTAACAAGAGGATGGCTGGGCGTAACCATTCAGAACCTTACACCTGACCTTGCCCGGGAGTTCGGTCTAAAAAAATCCACCGGCGCGCTTGTTACTGAGATATATCAGGGAAGCCCTGCAGAAAAAGCCGGTTTAAAAAGGGGGGATGTAATTCTTGAAATAAACGAAAAGAACATCGTGACAGTAGAAACACTGAGAAACACTGTGGCGCAGAGCAAAGTTGGGAGTAAAATAAAACTAAAGGTCTTAAGAAATGCAAAGAATATTGCCCTGGATGTGACTATCGCTGAGTTCCCCCAGGACCTTGCAAAGACAACTACCAAGGAAACCGAAGATAGTCCCCCAGAGGAAAAGAATGAACTTGCCGGCTTCAGCGTCATGGACCTTACGCGTGAGATAGCCAAGCAACTCGGTCTTCCAAGAAACGAACAGGGTGTTGTAATAATGAAAGTGGCCCCTTACAGCGCTGCTGAAGAAGCTGGATTAAGAAAAGGGGACGTAATACAGGAAATAAATAAAAAGAGGGTCAAGGGTTTAAATGATTTTAATAAGATAATCCCCAAATTGAAAGACGGGGACACGCTGCTTCTTTTTATTAACCGAAGCGGCAATAAATTATATGTTACCTTAAAAATCTATTCTTAAAAAGGGATAAAAAATATGCTATACAGAATAATATTTTTCTTGATTTTCGCAGCAGGCGGTTATATTTTATCCATAAGAGCCGGCTTGACATACGAGGGCCTTATCTGGGGCTCCGGTATCGGCCTGATAGCTCTTATTCTGGAATACGTATTTACCATAGTAGGTTTTGGCACCGTAGTTGGCGGCATTATAGGCCTGTCTCTCGGACTCTTATTCGCAAAACTGATCTTTTTACCCATACAATCAGTTTACACAAATATTGACGGCACCTATATCGGTTTAATATTCAATGCATTATTCGGATACAGCGGATTGCTTATGGGATTCAGGGCAGGAAAGGATTTTACGATAACCGATATCATCAAGGCCTTCAAGAGCAGGGTAGAGGAAGGCCATGCCAAGGTAATAGACACCAGTGTCATTATTGACGGCAGGATAGTAGATGTCTGCGAGGCAGGATTCATCGAAGGCAATTTTATCATACCCCAGTTCATACTCCAGGAGCTTCAACATATTGCGGACTCCTCTGATTCCCTCAGAAGGGCGCGCGGCAGGAGAGGGCTTGATATTCTGCATAAAATCCAGAAAATGACGAACGTAACGGTAAAAATCGTAGATGAAGATTTTCCGAAGATAAAAGAGGTAGACGCAAAGCTGGTGGCCCTTGCCAGGCTCATGGGCGCAAAGATAATCACTAATGATTTCAATCTCAATAAGGTTGCGGAATTACAGGGAGTAACTGTCCTCAATCTCAACGAGCTGGCAAATGCGATAAAACCGATCGTGCTGCCAGGGGAAGGCATGAGCATCTTCATCGCTAAAGAAGGAAAGGAATCCAACCAGGGCGTCGGATATCTTGATGACGGGACAATGGTGGTTGTCGACAATGCGAGAAAGAGCATAAACAAGCAGATCAACGTTATTGTTACGAGTGTCCTGCAGACCACTGCCGGGAGAATGATATTTGCCAAACGCAAGGAAGATTCCGACAAAGACTAACCTGAAATGGCCCGACATTAATGAGAACAGACACAATAGCAATTGTTCCTGCAGCAGGCCTCGGTAAAAGGTTTGATGCGCACAGAAAAAAGACCTTCGCAGACCTCGACGGGGCACCTCTCGTAATCCGGACTTTAAAGAGACTGCACGATGAAGAGGCAATCAACGAGATCATCCCGGTATTCGGCAGACAGGATATTGAGAAGGGTTTCAAAATGGTTAAGGACTACAAGCTGACCAAAGTAACAAGGATCGCCACAGGGGGAGCTGAAAGACAGGACTCCATATATAATGCCCTGAAGCTTATCAATGAAACCAGGACAGGACAGAACAACGAACTTCTTGTTTTAATCCATGACGGTGTTCGGCCCTTTATTCCCAGAGACTTAATAAACAGATTAATAGACGGAGCAAAAGGAGTAGACGGTGTTGTACCGGGGATTCCGGTCAAAGACACTCTCAAGGAAGTAAATGGAAATGGGATTGTTGTGGCCACTGTAGATCGTGAAAAGATACGCGCCATTCAGACACCCCAGGTCTTTTCTTACCCGGTAATACGGAATGCATATGAAAAAGCAGAAAAAGAGGGTTTCTATGCAACTGACGACGCGGGGCTTGTCGAAAGGGCAGGTGGTAAAGTCAGGATCATTGATGGCAGCCCTTATAATATCAAAGTCACAACTCCTGAAGACCTTGAGATGCTCGAATATATCTTCTCAAAGGAGCATACAACATGAGAATCGGACAGGGTTATGATTCACATAGGCTGGTCAAGGGACGCAAGCTCATTATTGGCGGTATCGAGATACCTTTTGAAAAAGGGCTGCACGGACATTCGGATGCGGATGTGCTTTGTCACGCGATAATAGACGCGATAATCGGGGCTCTTGGGCTGGGTGATATCGGCACACATTTTCCTGATACAGATGACAGATGGAAAGACGCCTCAAGCATTGATTTACTTTCTAAAGTCATTTCAATAATGGAACAAAAAGACTTCGAGATAGCATGGATTGATTCTACTGTCATTGCGGAGAGACCAAAGCTAAACCCCTTTATTGACACAATAAAAGATAGCATTTCAACTTCTGGAATTCCCAGAGACCTGATTAATATTAAAGCCAAAACTAACGAGGGAATGGGTGTCACTGGAAGTGGTGAAGGAATGGCAGCACAGGCAGTATGTCTCCTTAGACCAACCACGCGTACATGAACAAAATTCAATTTAAAGGTATAATAGAAAGCTTATTGCTTCATAATGTTTTCACAATTATATATTACTGTATTCTTAATAAGAATCCTGGAGGATTAAGATGAAATACAAAGGACCAGTTCTCATAATTTTAATAGCTGTAAGTTTAGCAGCGTTGTTCCTGCTACCTGAGAACAAAATATATGAAGAAGTCGCATCAATAGGTGATCCGGCCCCATTGTTCGTATACCAGGACTCAACCGGCAAGACATGGAGCCTGGCTGAGATGAAAGGGAAAGTTGTTTTCATTAATTTCTGGGCCACATGGTGCACCACCTGCAAGGCTGAAATGCCTTCAAAAGAAGCCCTTTTCCAGAAGATGAAGGACAAGCCATTAATGATGTTCGGGATGCTTTTCAGAGACGACCCGGCGAACCTTCGCAGCTATTTTGCCAAACAGAAGGTCAGTCTTCCAACACTTATAAGTCCTAATAATGAAGCAGCAAAGCTCTACGGTATCACAGGCGTTCCTGAGACATTCATTATTGACAAGGAAGGCATTCTCAGGGAAAAGTTGGTGGGCCCGAGGGATTGGGACACCGAAGAAAGCCTCGCTTTAATAGAGAAGTACTTATAACCGGAATTTCTGTTAAATTAGACTATGGGTAAAGTATCTTCTCCAACTCCTGTCAAGTTATTTGTCGGAATGCTCTCACAGGACACTTCCCTTTTTGATCAATTAAATAAATCGTTACAGGAAATCTATGGTCCGGTTGATATTGCGGGTCCTGTCTGGGACTGGGAGCATACTAAGTATTATGAGAAGGAGATGGGGTCGGGGTTAAAGAGGCAGTTTATTTTTTTCGAGAATTTGATAAGTCCTGATGCTATCGCTGATATAAAGTTAAAGACTGATGAATTCGAGAAGTTGTATCTTAATGAGCATGGGGGTCGGAGGATAAATCTTGATCCCGGGTATCTTGATGCAGCGAAGCTTGTGCTCGTGACAACCAAGGATTTTTCGCACCGGGTTTATTTGCGTGATGGGATATACGCGGAGGTTACTCTTATTTATTCAGGCAAGGAATATAATTCTTTGCCTTATACTTTTCCTGATTATAAGAGTGGGGAGTATCAGGGGGTTTTTAAAGAGGCCCGAGAGAAGTTTAAAGTGGATTATTCTAAAGACTAAAGAGTCGGATACTCTTACATTAGTATAATATTTTTACAATTTATCAAGTCAAAAGACCGCGACCTTATCATTAAATCAACGAGTTACAATTTGGCACACATATTGCTTTTTTATATTAGTTAAGTCTCGTTCCTAATTAAGTTCGTTAGAAGAGAGGTAAAATAAATGAAAAAGATATTAGTATTTATATTTGTTCTCACAGCAGTGCTTACATTTTCGCTACAGGCTCATGCCGACCTGGAGCTCTTAGGTCAGGGTACGTCTACATATGGTACTTACAATCTCATCTATGACGATCACTTTGATATTACATGGTACGATTATTCATATGGAGTTGGTCCATTTAATTCTGTAGTAACCTTTGCAGATACATTGTCCGTTACAGCTGACTCTATTGCTTATGTAGACTGGCGGCTGCCAAGTACACTTACTCCCTGCTGGGACGCCGACTGCACAGACAGTGAGATGGGTCACCTTTATTATACCGATTTGGGAAACACGGCAGGCAACGGTGGCTTTACCAATCAGGGAGACTTTCAGAGTCTGCAGTTGCACACGTATTGGTCAGGAACATACCGCACCGAAACTGAGGGTTGGAACTTCAATTTCCAAAACGGCGAGCAGTGGATAGGCAGTAAGAACGTACAAAGATACGCCCTTGCCGTTCATTCCGGACGCGTTGTTGTGCCGGAGCCGGTTAGCTCAGCCCTATTCATTATAGGTGGGGCAACACTGGGATTTAGACGATTCAGGAAATCCTAGAAAAAGATTGCATAACCAGACATTCTAAAGACCAATAACTTTTACACGTTTTTAAAACTATACCTGCCTTTATCAAGTTGCCCTTCCGGCGGAGTAACTTTCTTTTTCCGCAAAAGAAAGTAACCAAAGAAAGGCGGCCCATACCGATTTCTTGACGGTTCTTAAACCAAGCTCGGGGAATAAATTTGAACTCACTCCGTTCAAACAAAAATTCTTTCTAATCCCTCAACATGCAAGAACCTAAAATCACTAATGGGGAGGGTAAAGCAAAAAAAGCAATTCGACCTATAGGTCGAACATGAATTGTCGTTTTGCCGTTCATCCCCTTTGATTGTTGAGGGATGGTTCAGGTCTGAACGCGTTAAAAATTAAAAAGTGTCTGAGCGAAGCGAGTTTTTTTAATTTAGCGAGCAGGCCTGAAACAGCCCATGCTCGCAATATTTGTTTTTTACTTAGGAATACTCTCAACAATCACCGGGGCGGCTTTTCTTGGTTCGTTCTTTTATCCGCATAAAAGAATGAACCCGTCGTTTGGGGGCGGAACCCCATTTCAAATCAATGTGAAAACCATTTTTTCTTGCTCAATAAATGCGAATGGGATATACTCTTTTTTGAGCGGGGCATTTTAAACATAGGTGTTAATAAATTATCATGAATAACATTTCACATAGCATAGAAAAACTCGGTTTTAATAATTGGTTTCAGGAGAATGTTGATCCTGAGAGCCTGGAAGAACTTGTGATAGCAAGAGTGATTGCTGTTCACAAAGACTGCTATACGATAACCAATGGTGAGAGTGATGTTTTCGCTGAGTTAATCGGAAAAATACTATACAGCGCGACATCTCCTATTGACTATCCTGCTGTTGGAGATTGGGTATTGGCAAAATTTTATGATGACAATACTTTTTCAATAATCCATAAGATCATAAAGAGAAAAACCCTGCTTAAAAGAAAAACACCAGGAAAGAAAATAGATTTTCAACTGATTGCCGCCAACATCGATACAGCATTTATCGTCCAGTCTCTGAATGATAATTTTAATCTCAGGCGGCTTGAGCGGTATCTTGTTATGATTAACGAAAGCAATATCAGGCCGATTGTATTATTAAGTAAAAGTGATCTCCTCACTCCCGAAGAGGTTACAAGCAGGACCAGTGATATACATGAAATAATGCCGCGTTTACATGTACAGCCATTCAGCAATGAAAATGAGCATAGCTTAAAAAGTGTAAAAGACCTTCTGACTCCGGGTCAAACATATTGTTTGTTAGGATCTTCAGGTGTGGGCAAAACAACCTTGTTAAATAATCTCATAGGTGAATCCGCATTTAAAACAAAAACCGTAAGAGAAAAGGATAGCAGAGGAAGGCATGCCACAACGTCGAGGCAATTGATAACTTTAGATTCCGGAGCAATGGTTGTAGACACACCGGGAATGCGTGAGCTCGGAAATTTTTCTGTAGAAACAGGCCTTGATGAAACATTTACTGAAATTAAAGAGCTATCAAACAAATGTCAATTTAATGATTGCTCTCATGTTACTGAAAAAGGTTGTGCTGTTTTAAATGCCATAGAAAATGGCGACTTGTCCGAGAAAAGATACCAGAATTACATAAAAATGTGTAAGGAATCTACTTACAATGAAATGTCATATCTTGAAAAAAGACAAAAAGATAAACAGTTTGGAAAATTTATTAAATCTGTGATGAAGCACAAGGGAAAATAACTATTAAAACCATAAGCATATTAGGAAGTGGTTGGCTTGGGCTTCCTTTAGCCGAGCATTTTGTTACGATGGGCAATTCTGTAAAAGCTTCGACAACATCAGAAAGTCGCCTGGCAGAATTAACTCCTATAAAAGCTGATCCATTCACAATTGACATTGGAAAGCTGCAGAACAATATTCAAACTTTCCTTCAGGCAAATGTCTTAATAATTAACATACCGTCAGATGATTTTAGCAACCTGATAAAAGAAATAGAAAAATCTGAAATAGATAAAGTACTATTTGTTAGTTCCACCTCAGTTTATGAAAACAACAATAAAACAATATCAGAGCAAGATGGCGCAGAATCAATAACGAGTCCCTTATTTACAATTGAAAACCTGTTTAGAAACAATGGTAAATTCAAAACCACAATTGTCAGGTTTGGAGGATTAATTGGTTACAGCCGAAACCCCGGTAAGTTTTTTAGCAGCGGGAGGCCTGTTCATAATCCTGACTCAAATGTAAATCTTATTCATCGCGACGACTGCATTAAAATTATCAGTCAAATTGTCGAACAAGATATTTGGGGTGAAGCTTTTAATTGTTGCGCTGATACCCATCCCACTAAAAGGGAATTCTATACCAAAACGGCTAAATCCATAGGGGTTCCTCCTCCAGAGTTTGTGAATGCAGATTCTATCTCGTTCAAGATAATAAGCAATCAAAAAGTGAAACAGATTTTAAATTACGAATTCTTGCATGCAGATCTAATGAAAATAATATTTTAAAAAAACAATTTATCATAATACTCCATATCAGATGATATAATCTGAGTAAAAAGGAGGCTATTATAAATCAAAATAAACTCATACTTATATTTTTCTTCATTATCATCTTACTGCCCATATCTCTACCAGCAACCCCCGACCACGCTGAAGATACAAAACAAGGCTGTCTGATCTGTCATCTCGAAGAAGACGGAGGAGATATAAACGAGATGGGGCTTGAATTCTCCGCCTCCGGATATGTCTGGCCTCCTGAAGGCGGGTACAGGATACTAGGCCCTGCACGAAAAACCGTCCGCTTTACCTTTGGTGTGTTTCACATCATTGCCGGATTCATGTGGTTCGGCACCATACTGTATGTACATTTAATCTTAAAACCGGGATACGCATTGCGGGGGCTGCCAAAGGGTGAAGTGGCACTCGGCATGATATCAATGATAATTGTAGGCATTACCGGCGTGCTTTTGACAATATCCAAAATCAGAAGCCTCGATGTACTCTATTCAACCCCCTGGGGCATAACGCTGTCTGTAAAGATTTCACTCTATCTTTTAATGATATCGTCAGCACTGTTTGTTGTTATTTTTATCGGGCCCAAATTAAGAAAAGGAAAGAAAAAGTCAGTTATCGAGATACCGGAAATATTCAATCCTCAAACGCTCTCACATTTTGACGGCAAGGAAGGAAGGGCGGCCTATATAGCTTATAAAGACAGAGTCCTCGATATGAAAGACCTGAAACTCTGGAAAAACGGCACACACATGAAACATGCCGCAGGCAATGACATGACGGATTTTCTCCCAAAGGCCCCTCACGGAGAAGAGAAACTGGAAGGCCTTCCTGAAGTTGGCAAATACGACAGCTCAAGGAAACCACCCAAAACCTCGGTCCAGAAAGTGTTCTACATCATAGCGTATATGAACCTCACCATCGTATTCATGGTCCTTATCGTAATAGCCTACTGGAGATGGGGACTTTAATATATAACCTGTCAAATCTAACAGGTGCATTATGTGATAGTTTCATTTATTATTGAGTTATTTCTGTATTGATGCTTTTTAAGTATATCATCAAAATGAATATGCAAACCTCAAAAGACATCAAGAAGGAAGGGGAACACTATGCCATACTACAGACCACTTAAAAGCCTCTCGATAAAGGACCGCAAACGCACAGTTGCCGGCATACAAAGGCTACGCAAGCAATTAGCGGACGAGAACTTCCCTAACAAGAAGACCTCGGAGTCTCTGATACTCGGCACATGGAACATCCGCAACTTTGATGACGACCGCTTTAATTACGGGCCGCGGATGACGGAATCACTATATTATATCTCCGAGATCATCTCACGCTTTGATATTATGGCAGTGCAGGAGATCTGTGAGGACCTCGCACCGCTAAAAAGATTAATGTGGATGCTGGGTCGACAGTACGATTTTATTGTTACAGATGTCACCCATAGCAGTATTGGCGGGAACAATGAACGTCTGGGATTCATCTATGACAAGAACAAGGTAAGATTCAAAGGAGTGGCTGGGGAAATCGTGCTGCCGGACAAGATGCTGATTAGTGAAGTGGAAAAAAAGAAGCGGCAGTTCTCACGCACGCCTTTTGGTGCTGAGTTTCAATCAGGCTGGTTCAATTTTATGCTCTCAACGGTGCACATTTTTTTCGGCTCTAATACCGGGAGCACCACGAAATACAAACGTAGAGTGAAGGAAATTACGGCAATAGCAAAGTATCTTTCAAAAGAGGCAAAAAACAGCGACGCGAACCATATATTGGTTGGGGACTTCAACATCAAGAAAAAGGGCAGCGAAGGGTTCAACGCGCTCGAAAAAAATGGCTTCACTACGGTAAATAATCGCGAAGGCAGCAATAAGGACCAGACAAAACATTATGATCAAATATCTTTTCGCTCCAGGAAGAACGAACTCGTATTTTTGGAACCTGAACGTAATGACAGGATTGTACAGTTTTTTGATAGTGTCTTTCGGGAGAGTGATTTCTCTAAATACAAGCCGATTATGAAAAGAATGCTTAAGGCAAAGCTAAAGGAAGCCAAAGAAGACCTGGCTGCGGCAACATCAAAGACAAAAAAGAAGAAGGCTAATAAACAGATAGCAAGTCTGACTGCTGCCGGAAAGTCTGAGGCATCTTTGAAGGATTACTATGACAACTGGCGAACTTTCCAGATGAGTGATCACCTTCCACTATGGGTAGAACTTGAGATAGATTTTTCGGGCCGTTATTTGGAGTATTTGAGCACGTATAAAGCATGACTAATTATAATATTATTACTTCATTAGGAGGAAAACAATGGAGGTATTGATCGAACATACAGCTAAGCTTGCAAAGATTCTCGAAAAACATCGTGATATGGAGAGCGGTGAAATTCGTGAAATGAACACGAAAGAAAAAAATGAAGCTATTGAAATATTATGTAGTGCATTGACACACATAATTAAATCAAATATTTTAGATCGACTGCACAAAGACATACATAATCAATTTGACAAACATAGCACAATATATTCGGAGAAGGATATTGATGAAGCCCTGAATTTTTTTGATACATTTGTAGCATTTGAAGAGCAGCTATTCAGGTTAAAGAACATTCCTGATTGGGTCGTTAAGGAAACTCTGGAATCGACTGGAGATATTAAGCCTCTAATACGTAAATTCATGCTTGACCCTTCGTTTAGACAAGAGGTACTTAATCAAAAGGAGTTAAATACTCAAATATCAAAGATTAAAGAAACTGTTTGCAAAATACATGAAGATCATGTGTGGGATAGAGAAAAAGAGCAACGCTTCATATTAGGATCTGTAGCAGTAGGTATCGTTAATACTGCAGCAGATGTTACCTTGACGACAATGGTACTTTTCACCTTAATCTCATCTGCAGCAAGTGCAATTGTTACTTGGCGGAGAACTCGTTGGTAGAACCGCACAGCAAGGCAAATGCCCTCCGCCTTTTACTCTGTGTAGAAATGATAGTAGAATAAATAGAACCCTTTGTTAAAATAGTAATAACAATGAGTACACATAACCGTTGTAGCACAATAACTCAGGAGCAAGCCATATTAAAATAAAGATGTTATTTTCCTGGAAATACTTTATGACCTCATTTTCAAATTCTGGAAGGGACTGGGACCGGAGAACTTGGTATTTCTACAATGCTGAAGGTGTTATCCTCAGATTTATGGGGTTCTTTTAAAACAATGGGGCATCGCGTCTGCCCATGGTGGCTTGCATATACATTTGACAATCCGATACGCGCACTCTTTCATAAGCCTGAAAAGATATTCTCCCCTTTTCTCAAAGAAGGAATGACTATCGCGGACATCGGATGCGGGATGGGGTATTTCTCTATTGGCCTGGCAAAGATCATTAAAGGAAATGGGAAGATAATCGCGGCTGATATTCAGGAGAAAATGCTGGCTGTATTAGAGAAGAGGGCAAAGAGTGCGGGAGTATTTGATACTATTCAGACTCATCTATGCAAAGAAAACGAGATCGGTATTACAGAACCAATCGACTTTGCGTTAGCGTTTTGGACGCTTCATGAAGCACGGGAGAAAGAAGAGTTCTTAAAGCAGGTCCATACCATGCTGAATAGTTCAGGGATGCTCCTGGTTGCTGAACCGAAGTTTCATGTTTCAAGATCGCAGTTTGAGCGAGAGATTGCTGTTGCTCAAAGCGTAGGATTTAGAATTAAGGATAAACCCACAATTGCCTTTAGTCATTCGGCATTGCTTGGAAAAGATGAAGGTAATACTAAGCAATCCATTGCATAGTCTTTCTATTGATGAGTTATACGTTACGATAAAGTTTCTACCCCAGACACCTACATGAAAAATAATTATTGCAAGCAATTCTATGTTAAAATACTAATCTCAGCACTCTTCAAAAACAATTACATATAGTTTTATCAAATTTTTATGTGCTTTCGGAAAGGGGACATAATGTATTTCTGGAAATATTTAATATGCATCACTTTTATACCGCTTTTTATTACTGCCTGTGGTAGCAGTGGTGACAGCGGCAGTGGAGCTGACAGTAATGAAAATAATAATTCACATGCCCAGTTAGTAAGCAATTTGGGAGATACGGAAAATCTATTTCCACTGAACATAAATAATATTAAGTACCAGATGAAATATCTATCGCATTGTCTTCATTTATTGTTGCCTCTGATGTAAGCCCTGTATAAGCCAAGCTCCCGGTTCCCCAATTAACATCAGGAGTGCCGCCCCCGCCACCACCACTACCGCATCCATATTGAACAACAGACAAAAGCAAAACCAGAAAGAGTAAAGATAAGCCCTTCAGTAAATTCATTTCAGTCCCCTTAGAAATTTTTCCAAAAACTGTGATACGAGTTAAATCGGTTGGATATATATATTTCATAGTGCTACACCAGGGCTGTCAAGAATTAACCGGAGACAGAGGCCCCTGTTTTTGATTATACTCATGTCATGAAAACAAATATAACCCTCATAGGAATGCCCGGTGCCGGCAAGAGCACTGTAGGAATTATTCTGGCAAAAGAGATATCATTCGGCTTTATTGACACAGACGTCCTGATCCAGATTAACAACCAGAAATCCCTTCAGGAAATAATAGACGAAAGCGGTCATCTTCATTTAAGAACAATAGAAGAAAAAGAAATACTGAAACTGAATATCTCAAATCATGTCATTGCAACCGGGGGCAGCGCGGTCTACAGTGAAAAGGCAATGTCCCATCTACAAAAGATATCAAGCATAATATTCCTGGATGTCAGTCTGGAAACGTGCCGGAAAAGGATCAGGAACTTTGATACAAGGGGCATAGCAAAGGCAGACAACCAGACATTTGAAGATCTGTTCAAAGAGCGCCAGCTCCTTTACAGAAAATACGCAGATATAACTATAGATTGCAATTCATCCAACCAGGAAGAAATTGCTGAAAAGATTTCCTCGCATTATCATTCCAATTAAAACTGCCGATAAGATATCTAAATCAGGACCAGGCTTAATTAATTAAAGATAATGAACTGCCCAAAATGCACATATGAACAGGAAGCATCAAACACCGAATGCGTGAAGTGCGGAATCGTATTTGAAAAATACTATAAAATTCAGGAAGCAATAGCAAGTCAACCGGATGCCTCAGACACTGTTTCTGAATCAATGGAGCAGACCAGCAGGGGGATTAAAGATCTTCTGTTTTATACTAAGCCTGAAATTGATCCTGTTTACTTTGGGGGAAGGGTGATCGTCTTCATCATCACCTTTATCTGGGGATGGAAATTCATCCTCTCTTCTATAAAGAGCAACTATGCGACAGAATCTTTCATGCATCTCATAAATCTTCCGTTTCATGAGGCCGGCCATATCATCTTCAGTCTCTTCGGAAATTTCATCGCCTCTCTCGGCGGTAGCCTCGGCCAGATCTTAATACCGGTAATCTGCCTAACTGTCCTGCTGATAAAAACCCGGGACACCTTCGGGGCCTCGGTCACATTATGGTGGACAGGTGAGAATTTTATTGATCTCGCCCCATACATTAATGACGCACGATCTCTCACACTGCCGCTTCTTGGAGGTAATGTCGGCCATTCATCCCCGTACGGTTTTCATGACTGGGAATTCCTTTTAACAGAAACAGGTCTCTTACAATATGACCAGATAATTGCCCGACTAGCTTTTATAACCGGTAGCATTTTAATAATAATTTCTTTCATATGGGGCTGTTCATTACTATATAAACAATATAGGAATCTGGAGTAGCCAGAGACAAAAATTCTGCGTGCCTTCACTCAGTAAGGCAAGAAATCCAACACTGTCAACGGCGTTTTCAGGTTTACACTTAAAGTGTTTTAGCATTTTACACTTTACGCGAATTTTGATAAATCACAACTTATCTCTAAACAAAGCATAAAGCATGTAAATCAATTTAGTTTCAAGTAGTTCCAATTAATTTCCTGTTTTTTACAAAAAAATTGCCTACCAGTTATTTTTTTATTTTAATTTTTTTGCGATTCTTTTTGATGTGTGAAAATACACTTCCTGAAATGAAGAAAAAAGCGAAAAAAAGTGATAAAAAGTCCATTTAAATAAATTTTTTAAACCCTGTTTTTTGCTTTAGAAACTCACTGGTTACAGCATAATTCATTTCAGCATTTTTGTACGATTAAATTACGTCACTAAAAAAGTGGCATTCAACTTGCAGTAATAATTTCAACATACACGGTTGGTCGACCAAACCATAATCAGCTCTTTAGGGAGAATATTTAATTACAGTAAAGGAGGAGAATAACATGCGTACATTTACAAAAATATCATTACTGGTTTTACTATTAGTAATCATGGCGTATGGTAATGCAAGCGCAATTCAAGGCATCTGTGTCAATTGCCATACCATGCATAACAGTCAAGACGGAGTCGCCGTTGACGCTGGCGGACCAAATGACCATCTCTTGGCAGCAGGTTGCGTTTCCTGTCATACAGGCGCTACAGGTCAAAAAGACGCTACAACAAATGCTCCTATTGTTCTGCACACAACCGCTCCGGCTGGGCAGGGTAACGGATTAACGAACGCGGGCGGTAGTTTTTATTGGGTTGATGATGACGGCGGTGCTACAGATTCCAAAGGTCATAACGTAACTGGAATTTCAGTTGTAGACGGCGACTTAACTGCACCTCCAGGATTTGATCAGACAGCTACAACCGGCGCTACCTTTAACAGTAAAACACTTCAGGTAACAGGCGGGGCAGGATGGAGCGGAGATCTAGAACTTACATGTGCTGGCACATTCGGATGTCATGGTACACGTGATGCAGCAGACTTTGGCGGTATCAAGGGCGCGCACCATATGAATACCGATACAACAGCAACACAGGCAACAGCTCCTACTACAGTAGGTAACAGTTTCAGATTTCTGGCTGGTATCAAGGGACTTGAGGATGCTAACTGGAACTTTAATGAAGTAGC
>PJEL010001098.1_pt1 | contig 28627 bp, 22 predicted proteins | sample 1853271 | NCBI WGS metagenome assembly PJEL01 (sample SAMN08108733, study PRJNA415343) | Invertebrate metagenome, whole genome shotgun sequencing project. | host: Globobulimina | place: Sweden: Gullmar Fjord | collected 2015-08 | reverse complement strand
CTGGTGGTAATTAAGCCGCCGGGCGTAGGCGGCCCGGGTATAGATGTTTTTCAGGGCAACTCCCAGGTCCAGGGGTACGTCAGGGTCGGGAGCTAAAAGGGGAACGGGGAGAACGGGCATTGTGGGCCAAAGAAGCTGAAGACCGTATTTGAGCTTTTGAAAATGATGAATTAAAGGCTATTCCAGCACAAGAGGTTTTTGAAAAAATAGATACCCACAAATTGTTATTTGGGGTCTGACAGGATAAGTGAATAGGTGCGGGGCATGGTCATTACAAAAGAACAATCTTTTGGTCCGGGACAGGAGTTTTTACAAGTGCCGCTGCTGCACGTATCAGGGCTGGTTTCAGCCTCCAACTCATCATCTCTCAAACGGCCTTTTCGCACCCAGAATTGAATTATGCCATCTAAGGCGCTGCGTTCAATACCCAGTTTACGAGCCAAATCATTTAGATTAACTGCTCCCGGGGCTGATTCAACTTCCTGTAAAACTTGTTGTAACATGGGTAGATTTCCTTTCTGTTAACTTATTTATTAAAAACTTTTAAGGGGTTAAGTTTAAAGCAGACAGTAATAAGCCACCCTGGAATACGATAAGGGCGGCGATCCAGGCGATGATAAATTGACCAAAAATGCTAAGCCACATCCATTTGATACCTAATTCTTGCTTTTCGGCGGCAATAGCTACCATGCAAGGGGTGTATAATAACACAAATACCAGGAAGGAGAGGGCCGCCAGGGGTGCATGTCCGGCGCTGGTTTTCTCAAAATTGGCTTGCACGGTCATCATTAGGGTGGTGGCTTGCGGTTCTTCATCGGTTTCAAATAGGTTGATACCAACAATAAGGGGGATGGATTTAAGGGTATCCAGGGTAGCCTGTACAAAGGTGGTTCCAATTTCGACTACATCTTCTATAAAGGTGGTCGGTTCGGTTTCTTCTTCGACAAGCTCCAGGTTATAAACCTGGGCAATGGTGCTGACTACCACTTCTTTGGCTACAAAACCGCTAATCAGGGCACCGGTGTTTTCCCAATTACCAAAACCCAGCGGTTCAAAAATTGGGGCAATGTTTTCTGAAATGGTTCCAAAGACGCTATTGTTGACTTCTGTATCGGCAAAAGTACTTTCCCCATCAACAGGGGTAGCCATCATAAACCAAATAATAATGCTGGTGGTGAGGATAATTGTCCAGGCATTGTAAATAAAGGAGGAGGTTCGTTGCCATACATAAAACCAAACAGTTTTGGGATTGGGCCAACGATAGGGGGGCAATTCGATCAAAAAGGCAGTTTCTTCTTTGCCCTTAAATAGGGTTCCTTTTAGAAGCAGCCCCAATCCAATGGCAATAATGATGCCTAGCAGATAAAGCCCAAAGACAACCAAACCAGTTTGCTGGGGAAAAAAGATGGCGGCAAACAAGATGTACACGGGCAGTCTGGCCCCACAACTCATAAACGGCACCAGTAAACCGGTTAAAATGCGATCTTTTTCATTTTCCAGGGTGCGGGTAGCATATAAACCCGGCACCGAGCAGCCAAAGCCAACTACCATGGGCAAAAAACTTTTTCCATGCAGGCCAATCTTTTGCATAATATGGTCCATCACAAATGCACCCCGGGCCATATAACCAGAGTCTTCTAAAAGAGCCAGGGCCAAGTATAGTGACATCAAAATCGGCACAAAAACCAGTACACCACCGACACCAACAATGATGCCATCGACAAACAAACTTTCTACCCAGGTGCCGCTCAAACCCATCAAACCCAACAAGGCCGTTATCCAGCGGGTGATTGGGCCACTAATAACCCCATCGACCCAATCCAGGTAAGGTGTGGCAACGTCGGTGGTTATCTTAAATACAATCCACATCAGGGTCAGGAAAATAGGAATACCCAGCAGACGATGGGTTACAAGCTTATCAATTCTGTCCGATATGTTAATCGGCTGAACCGTCGGACGGGTCAATACCTGAGCAACCAGTCGATTTACAAAACTATAACGCTGGTCGGCTAAAATTATATCAATATCCTCACCATAAATTTTCTCAAGCTTGAGCCGACAACGTTCTAAGGTGTGAATAATGTTTGTTCCAGCGGCAACAGCCTTAACCTCGGCCAGCAAGAGCTCATCATGCTCTAACAACTGCACCGCCAGCCAGCGAGGTTTGTAGATAGCTGTCAAGGTGGGTAGTTGTTTTATGCTGGCCTCAAGTTGCTCTAACGCTGTTTCAATATGTTGTCCGTATTCCATATCAAAGGGAGGTTTATAGGTGATACCTGCAAGCGTCATCTTATGTTAGCTCCTGTTTGTTGTTTGCGAGTTAGGCTTAATAAAGTTAGCAATGTTTTGCTTAAGTTCATCAAGGCCCTGACTTCGGCTAGCTATGGCGGTAATGACTGGCACTCCGCCCAACTGTTCTGACATTTTTTTTGTATCGATTTGGAAACCCTGCTTATGGGCCATATCCAGCATATTCAAAACCACAATGGTGGGGGTCCCTGTTTCTAAAATTTGCATGGTTAAATAGAGATTACGCTCCAAATTGGCCGCGTCAGCCACATTAACCACCAAAGCCGGTTTAGCTTTAACGATAAAATCTCGAGCAATCTGCTCCTCCAGCGAATAAGCTGACAAACTATAGGTTCCGGGGAGGTCCACCACCTTAATTTCCAAGCCGTTATAGCTAAAATTACCCTCCTTTTTAGTCACCGTCTTGCCCGGCCAATTGCCGACATGTTGGCGCGACCCCGTAAGTGCATTAAAAATTGTACTTTTGCCGGCATTAGGATTACCGGCCAGGGCAATGGTAATATCCGTCATAAGGTGTCCTTGTTGGTGACCATAATTTTGTGGGCCATACTTCGCCCCAAAGCCAGACGAGAGTTATAGACCGAAAGTAGTAGCGGCCCCCCCTGATCTTGCATCACTTCCAGTTCGGTGCCGGGGGTTAAGCCCAGTTCGGTTAAACGGTGGCGTAATTTGTGCCCGGTGGTAATTTTGACAAGTTTTACTCTTTGCCCTGGTGTAACCATAGATAAGGGTAAGGTTTCATTTTTAATCATTGAGATGTAAATCCTCCTAAAAGTTTCCATAATTATTCAGTCATACATAAACAGTAAATAGCTTCAGCTATAGTAGCGGTTAGCGATAAACGTTGGTCCATTATTTGTAAAAGCAGCGAGCCGTCATCGGCAACCCCTAATATTTCAATTGCAATTCCGGTAGACAAACCTTGCTGATGTAAAAATTGGCGGGTTATTTTATCAGTATCTATTTTAATCACCTGCCCTTGGGTTCCAACTGCGAATGAGGTTAAGGGTTGTCCGGTACACATTTCGGGGTTGCCATTTGCCCGGGGAATGGGCTGATTTTGGGGGCTAAAGGCAGGATGGTCTAAAAATTCGGCCAGATGCTCGGCCAGGCTTTCGGGTGTTACATGCTCAAAGCGACAGGCTATCACTTCGGCTTCGGGGGCATCTATGTTTAGTTTTTCTACAAAAAAAACTTCCCATAAACGTCGGTGGCGTAAAATACGTTGAGCCAGGCTTTGGCCTACAGTGGTGAGGGTGACACCTTTGTAGGGTTCATATCGGATCAGATTTTTAGCTGTGAGTTTGCGACACATTTCATTGGCCGAAACGGGGGAGACGGCAAGCTCTTGGGCCAAGAGGGGAATAGGCACAGGTTGGTTTTGTTGTTGCAACAAGGTGATCTTGAGTAAGTACATCTCCGTACTCTCGCTCATGGTAGTCTGATCCAAGTTATGGTGTACCATAACAATATCCTTCATGATGATAAGGTTAACCTTACGATTGAAGGATGCCACAACAATTCATTTAAATCCAGTGACAAATGTCATCAAGAAAACAGTCAAATGTCACGAGCAATGTTAACCAGGGTTAACAATTAATTTACGGTGATGAAGATATTGTCGGGAAATCGGCAGTGGGCAGAGTTATGTAAAACACACTGCCTTTATTAAGTTCGCTTTCAAACCAAATGCGCCCGTTATGCAGCTCAACCAGGGAGCGGGTAATGTTTAACCCCAGACCTGCTCCAGTAGCTTCGGTCAGGGTGGCACTGCCGGCCCGAAAAAAGCGACTAAATAGTTTATCTTGGTCTTGGGGAGCAATGCCTACCCCGGTGTCTTGCACCGAGATTTGCAGATAACCTTCCTCCTCGGCCAGGGTTATGTTGACCGTAATAAGCCCACCCTGGAGTGTATATTTGTTGGCATTACTCAAAAGATTGATAATAATCTGGGACACTCGTGTCTCATCACAGAGGGCAAGGGGTAGGTTGGGCGTGGTTTGTAAAACCAAGCTCTGGGCTTTGGTCTCTAGCTGCGGCTTTATCTCCTCAGCTATACTTTCTACCAAAGCTGGCAAGTTTGTTGGTTGGAGGAGCAAATCAACCCGTCCTGTCTCAATTCGAGTCACGTCAAGTAGATTGTTAGTAATGGCTACCAGACGATGGGCGCTCCGCTGGATAATTTGCAGGAAATCGCGTTGATTTTTGGCGAGGGGGGCAAAATCCTCTTCCAGGAGAATTTCCACAAAGCCGCTAATGGAACCTAATGGGGAGCGCAATTCATGGGCTGCCACCGAAACAAAGGTTGATTTTAAATCATCCAAATGACGCAACTCGGCATTGGCGGCAGCCAATTCCAGATTCTGGCGCTGCAATTGTTCGCCCAATAAAGTTAGTTCATTACGTTGTTGGACCAATTTTTGCTCTAATAGTCCCATTTCGGTTACATCGCTGACCAGGTGGATAAGGCCGGTAATTTGACCATTTTGGGCTTGATAAGGGAGTTCAACCATCATCAGATAAATCGTCTGACCCTCAGCCGTTTCGCGATTGACCCAGGTCAGTTGAAAACGAGGCAATTCACCAGCCAAAATGTCAGCCAAAACAGTTTCGTTACCAAGCAGTTCGGGCACCAGATCCAGTAATGAGCGGCCCAGCCAACTTTGACGACTATTGTTCAGGTTAGATGATATAGCGCCACCGACCTCAACCACGTTTAGATTTCGGTCGGTGATGGCATAAACAATGCTATAATCTTGTAGTATTAATTGAATGGCAATTGGATCCATGGGTTATACTCCATTATTCAAATTAACATTCGGGCCAAATGGCGAAAGATAGTTTCTACCTGCTCGTCGAGTTTGGCGCTGGTTAGGTAAAAGGGGGTGTTGAGTGCGGCTGCTACAGTTTCAATTTGGACTGGGGTGAGTTGTTGCTGGTCAATTAGATCACACTTGTTAGCTGCCAGAATAAGTTGGGCAGTTGGACTTATGTTAAGCAAGTCATGGGCATAAGTATGTAGGTTGTCGAGCGTTTTTGGTCGAGTGAGATCACAAACCAATACAGCACCGGACGCGCCGCGCAGGTAACTGGCCCGTGCCGGGTTAGGCTGTTCATTGCCGGACAGGTCCCAGAGCATTATTTTCACCTCTACAATATCATTATTGGAGCCGGGGACTGTAACCGCTTTATGGCTTACCTTAACGCCAAGCGTACTTATATATTTGTCACTAAACAGGCTGTAAACAAAGCGACGAACCAGGCTGGTTTTGCCCACGGCAGAATCGCCTAACAAACAGATTTTTTTACTAATGGTTTTCATTACAAAATATACTCCAATGAACAGTGAACAGTGAACAGTGATAAGTGATAAGTGATAAGTGATAAGTGAATAGTGATTATTAGATAGTGAAATGCATCTTTATGATTTTGGATCAGTATGCTATGCTTCCGCGTGGTAATGCATACCTGCTGTGCTGTATCGAGTATAGGCGTTCCAACGCTGGAGCGTTGGAATGAGGGGGGGGTATTTGCTTGATTATACTATATCAAGTTGTCAGCCACAAGGCTTTATGCTTATATTTGTAATGATTAAAAAACTAATTTCTTAGAATAGATCAGGTTTCACCTTTTTTTGCCTTGTTTAATTTTATATAGAAGAAGTTATTAAAATTTAAACTTGACGTATAAGAATGTATAGGGTTAAATAAGATTGAATGATAAGTTAATTGACTAATATATTATAAAATAGTTGTCGTTTCGTTATTTGTAAATAAATAAAATAAAGGAGTGTTTGATGAGATTATCAAAAGTGTTGTTGATTGTTTTCTTGTTAAGTTTATTTGTGGGTTCGGTCCATGCTGAAGCATTATGGCAAACCGATAGTGAAGATGGGCAAGAGTATATTGTCCAACTTGATGATTGGTTAAGTAAGATTGCTCTAAAGTTTTATGGTGATATGATGGTTTACCCAAAAATTGTTGAGGCGACAAATATCAAAGCCAAAGAGGATACAAGTTTTACCACAATTTCTAACCCTGATTTGATTGAGGTTGGACAGAAGTTGTGGATTCCCGCAATGGAGGAAGGTACATTAACAGATTCCTCAGACGAGGCTCAGGACAATGTAGCAGCAGAAGATCCCCAGAGTAGGGTAACATTTGTTGTGATTGGGGATATGCCTTATAGCGATGAGGAAAATGTAAATTTAACCGCCCCAGATGGAGCTTTTGTTAAAGCTATTCAGGCTATCAATCCACCAGTGTTGATCCATTATGGTGATTTTAAAGGTGGGAGTGAGGATTGCACAGACGCTTTATTGGAAGCACGTCAAGCACAAATATTCGCCCTCAATCCATATAAAGTTGTTTTCACACCAGGTGATAACGATTGGACTGATTGTGATAGAGACAATATGACAGTTCGCTTTGATGAATTAGAACGTTTAGCATTTTTACGTAAGCTCTTTTTTGAAGGCACGGGTTTGGAAATGACCCGAGATATTCCTGATCTGGTTAGACAAGATGGTTTATCAGAAAATGCTATGTGGAGAGTAGATAGTCTGGTTATGGGGACGCTACATATTGTTGGAACTAATAATGGGCGGGAAGAAATTCTCAAAAGTGATGTCAATCAAGCTTTAGATGCGGTTGATGAGCGAGATGCCCTTAATGAGGTTTGGTTGCAACAATTATTCGAGTCAGCAAAATCCGCAGCAGGTTTGGTAATTTTATTTCAAGCCGATATTTACAGACCAGAAAATGATAAGCCAGCCTGTACGTCTGAAAATCGTACAGATTGTGATGGGTTTTATCAAATTCGTGAGGCCATTGAAAGTATGGCCTTAGCGTATAATAAGCCTGTTTTGGTTGTTCATGGTGATACCAATGCTTATTGTTTTAACCAGCAAGCCGAACAAATAACCAATCTTTGGCATTTAAATGGACCTGGAGATTATAAAGTGATTGATGCGGCTCAAGTTACTTTTAGTCCCAATGATGTTGAGCCATTCAAAGTTTCTGGGGTGTTGTTGGAGCCCGGAGAACCACCCTTAGTTTGTGATTACAGCCGATAAATCCCGTAACTGTTCAGCCCCCAATTTAAATAGACCGCAGATAACTAACGCAGATAGAGGCTGATTTTCGCTGATTTTTATGATTGCACTCTTTGTCATCTGGGATATTGTTTAGTGTATAGGGTGGTTGAGTAGTTACGATATTATCTACTCTTGCTTGAGTGCTTCCAGAGTATCTGGATCGAATGGATTGTGGCCTGCTTTCAACTCGGTGAGCCAGGTTTGTCTTTGGAGGATGAGGTCTTCTTGCTGGCCGTCCTGAGACCACTGTTCTATGGCGGTGGTGAAGTCTTCAATTGCTCCGGTCACATCTCCCGTCAAGGCCCGGGCCAGGCCTCGACTGTCATAGGTGTTTCCATTAGACGGGTCTAAAGTAACCGCTTGCTCACAGGCAGCGAGTACTTCGGCGGCGTGCCCTCGTAGAGTGCCTTGCCAACAGAAAGTGTTCCAGGCAACAGGGTAGATTTCCAGGTCTGGGGCAAGTGATTGAGCCTTCTTGATAGCGGCGGCGGCTTTTTCTATGTCACCTTGCTTGAGTAGAATTTCTCCATAGGCAATGAGGCCGGTGGCTGCTTCTGTTTCCGGGTCAAGTTTTAAGTGGGGGTCGATAATCAGGGCTTGTCGAAATTGAGCCAGCGCGTCTTCGATACGACCCACTCTGGCTAATTGGCGGCCTGTTTCGATGAAGCTGGGATGAAGGGGCAAATTTGAGCACGTCCGGCGATATGGCTCGGCGCCCATAAAGCGTTGCCACTCACTCCAGCTTATGTTGCGAGGAGCGAGTTGACAAGTCAGGGCCAGTAAATCCTCATCCTGGACTTCGTACAGCCGGGCTGTACCGTCGGCGCTGGCGGTCAGAATACGGCTTTCATCAGCACTCCAGACGGCCTGATATACAACGTCCGTGTGGCCGGAGAAGGCCATCAATTCAACCCCGGCGGCATCCCATATTCGGGCTGTGCCGTCGGAGCTGGTGGTCAAGATGCGATTTTCAGCGGCGTTCCAGGCGGCTTGATTGACATTATCGGTATGGCCGGTGAGGGTGAACAGTTCGTCTCCGGTGGCCGCGTCCCAGACCCGTGCCGTGTCGTCTCTGCTGGCGGTCAGGATACGAGTCCCATCCCTATTCCAAACAGCTTGCATGACCCGATTGGTGTGGCCGGAGAGGGTCAATAGTTCGTCCCCCGTGGCAGCATCCCAGACCCGGGCTGTGTCATCGAAGCTGGCGGTGAGGATGCGGTTTTCAGCGGGGCTCCAGGTGGCTTGCCATACGCCCAGGGCATGTCCCGTCAGCGTGAGCAACACATCCCCTGTTGCTGCGTCCCAGACGCGGGTGGTTCCGTCGCCACTGGTGGTCAGGAGACGGGTTTCAGCAGCGTTCCATGTGGCCGGTCTGACCCAACTGGTGTGACCGGTGAAGGTGAGCAGTTCAGCACCGGTGGTTGCGTCCCATATCCGGGCTGTGCCATCGCCACTGGTGGTCAGAATGAGGGTTTCAGCGGCGTTCCAGACGGCTTGCCAGACCCCCAGGGTGTGGCCGGAGAGGGTCAGCAACTCGGCTCCGGTGGCGGCATCCCAAACTTTGGCGGTCCCGTCGTCGCTGGCAGTCAGGATACGACTTTCAGCGTCATTCCAGGTCGCTTGCCACAAGCCCAGGGTGTGGCCGGAGAGGGTCAGTAGTTCGGTGCCGGTTTCGGCGTTCCAGACGCGGGCGGTTCCATCTGCGCCAGCGGTCATGATGCGGTTTTCAGCGGCGTTCCAAACGACCTGTCTAACCCGATTGGTGTGGCCGGCGAAGATAAGCTGTTCGGTTCCGATGGCGACATCCCAGACCCGGGCGGTGCTGTCCTCACTGGCGGTCAGGATACGGGTTTCAGCGTCATTCCAAGTTGCTTGCCTGACATCAGCCCTGTGGCCGGCCAGGGTGAATAGTTCGGTGCCGGTTTCGGCGTTCCAGACCCGGGCCGTCTTATCGCGTCCAGCAGTCAGGATGCGGGATTCATCACTATTCCAGACCGCTTGCCAGACCCCCAGAGTGTGACCGGTTAGGGCGAGCAGTTCAGCGCCGCTGGCCGCGTCCCAAACCCGGGCCGTGCCGTCATCGCTGGCGGTCAGGATGCGAGTTTCAGCGTCATTCCAGATGGCCTGTCTTATCCCCAAGTTATGGCCAGAGAGGGTGAGCAATTCCTGGCCAGTGCTCACGTCCCAGAGCCGGGCATCGCCATCAGCACTGGCGGTCAGGATACGGGTTTCGGCGCTGTTCCATATAGCCTGATATACAATATCGGTATGAGCAGCGAGGGTGAGTTGTTCAGTGCCGGTGACGGCATCCCAGATCCGGGCGGTGTAATCACCACTGGTGGTCAGGATACGGGTTTCAGCGTCATTCCAGATAGCTTGCCAGACCCCATCCGTGTGACCGGTTAGGGTGAGCAGTTCGGCACCGCTGGCGGCATCCCAAACCCGGGCTGTACCGTCAAAAGCGGCGGTCAGGATGCGGGTTTCAGCCCTGTTCCAGGTAGCCTGGTAAACGGTATCGTTGTGACCAGAGAGGGTCAGTAACTCAGCACCGCTGGCCGCATCCCAGACCCGGGCCGTACCGTCGAAGCTGGCGGTTAGGATACGGGTCTCGTCGCCATTCCAGACGGCCTGGTAAACGGTATCGTCGTGACCGGAGAGGGTCAGTAGTTCAGCACCGGTGGCGGCATTCCAGACCCGGACGGTTCCGTCGGAGCTAGGGGTCAGGATGCGAGTTTCTGCCGAATTCCAGACGGCCCGTTTGACATCTCTGGTGTGGCCGAAAAGGATGACGGAGGTGCGTCCCGGGTGAGCCAGGGCCTGTCGCAGAGCCTCAAATGCTTCGGAAGTATCGGCTTGATGCCTGGCTTCCAGAGCCAGGAGGAGGGCCAGTTCGTAGTTGGGAGATTTGAGTTCGGTGACCGATTGAATGGCCAGTTGGCGGGAGAAGGCCAGGCGGGCTTGTTGTTCGGCCTCTCGCTGCTTGATAAAGGCAAAACCAGCGGCCCCCAGTGCTAGCAAGAGCAACGCGGCTACTAAAATCAGGGCGCGGCGGACCACTTCGGCCCGGTGCTGCTGCTCGGCGGCCAGTTGATGGGCGGCTTCGAGTTCACGCTGGCGTTGGGCCTCTTTTGCAGTTTGCTCCCGGTCACGGGCGGAGATACTGGTCTCTAAAAGTTCCTGTTCTAAGAGGTTGATTTCATCAGGATTGGCGGCTACCCACTCTTCAACCTCTAGCAAGCGACCCCCTCGATAGAGGCTGTCTTCATCCCGACCCCGTTCCTGCCAATCTCGGGCAGCTCGACTCAACTGCTGCCGGATGCGTAAGCTTTGCCGGTCGTCATCCAACCATTGGCGTAAGGTGGGCCAGGCCCTGATGAGGGCTTCGTGGACAACATCCAGGACTACCTGCTCCGTTTCCACCTGGCGGTTGGTGATAATCAGGTTGGCGTTGGCCAGGGTTTGGACTACGGTCTGGATTTCATCTGCCCGGCTGGTCTTGGTTAAGACTTCTTCAAAAACAGCCCGGCGGCGAGTATCAACCTCTCCCTCACCGGGTCGGACCAGGCGCAGAAATATTCGCCGGGCAATCTGCTGCTGGGCAGTGGTCAACCCAAGCAGCACGCTGTCGGCCCGATGAGCCAGGGCACCTTCAACCCCGCCAATCTGGTGATAGGCACGTAGGGTCAGGATGTGGCCGTCGCGCTGACCGAATAGTTCCAAGAGGGTGTATTGCAGCAAAGGCAAAACGCCGGCGGCCCCAACGGTGTCTTTGAGCAAAGCTTCGACCAGCGCTTTCTCCAAGCGCAGGCCCACCGCTTCGGCGGGCAACAGAATGGCTTGCCGCAACTCTGGCTCGGTCAGGGGGCTAACCAGCATTTGATTGTGGGTGATGGCTTGAGCCAGGGGTTTGTAGGCGGCAACCCTGGCATAGAAGTCGGCCCGCATGGTCAGGATAAGCAAAGCTCGCTTTTGTTTGTGTTGGGCGACGTAGAGCAGTTGTTCCAAAAAAGCCCGTTGTTCAGCTTTGTCTTGGCTCAAGGTGAAGATTTCTTCAAACTGGTCAATAAGCAGCACAAAGACGGTATCTTCATCATCATGGCGCAAGGCTTCTGTTATCAGCCGACGCAGCGCCTTGGGGCCGCTATCCAAATCTGTACGGATAGTGGCCAGGTCCCGGCCGGTCAGGTCGACAAACACCTGGGCCAGGGCATCGAGCGGCTTGGGGCCGGGCAGCATGACCTTAAGCGGCCAGCGTTGGCTGCCCTCGATGCGGTCTGACCCGAGGGCGGGGATGAGACCAGCCCGCACCAGGGAGGATTTGCCGCTGCCTGATGGCCCCAAAACGGCCATCAGGTTGGGGCTGTCGAGGTTAGTTTGGACGTGTCGAACGATATTGAGCAAATCCCGGATAGCCTCGTCCCGGCCAAAGAAGAATTCGGCTTCGTGCGCGGTGAACTTACGCAGGCCACGGTAGGGGTTGTGGCCGGTAAAGGCTTTGGTGATGGTTGAAACGGTTTCCAAAACCGGGGCGAAGCCCATTTGAGGCCAAACGTTTTCTTCCAGGGCGAGCAGGAGGGCGCGGGCCGAGGGATATCGCTCGGCAGGGTCTTTAGCCAGCGCTTTTTGGATGACGTGTTCCACGACCTGCGGTAAGTCAGGGTTTTTTGAGCGAGGTGGGGGGAGAGGCTCGTGGATGTGTTTGTTGATGAAGCTAATAGGCGTGTCGGCCTGGAAAGGAAGTTGGCCTGTGGTTAACTGGTACAACATTACGCCCAGAGCATAAACGTCGGTGCGGGCATCGGTCTTTTTGCCCATGCCTTGTTCGGGCGACATGTAGGCTGGTGTGCCGGAGCCGCTGCCGGTGTCTGCCAGCGAGCGTTTCTGACCGCTCATGATTTTGGATAGGCCAAAGTCGAGCAGAATTGGCTTTTCTTGCTCGGTCAGGAGTACGTTAGCCGGTTTTATATCCTGGTGAACCACGCCATGGTCGTGAGCGTAGGCCACGGCAGCGGTGATGGCATGGAAGAGAGGTAAGGCTTTGTCCAGCAGCATGCGCTCGTGCCGGGCATGGATGTCGAGCAGGTGGCGTTGCAAACTCTGACCCGGTATGAACTCCATAACCATATAGAAGGCATTATCGGCGACATCAAAATCATAGACCTGAACGATGCCGGGATGACGCAACGTGGCCACTACTTTGGCTTCACTTTGAAAAAGGGTGATGAATTTGAGGTCTTTGGCCATGCTGGTATGAATCAGTTTGATAGCCACATCACGTTCAAGGGTGGCCTGGTAGGCTCTGTAAACGACCCCCATGCCGCCCTTGCCCAACACTGCTTTGACCTCATATTTACCGATGCGGGTTATAGCCGTAGGAGAAGATACAAGCGATGGTCTGGTGAGGTTTGCGGGTTTCTCGGGCGAGGCAATCGTCTGGTCTGCATGTGGGGATGGGTCAAGCGGTTGAGTGGGTTCAGCGGCTTGAGAGACTATTGTTTTTTCATCAGACATTGGGACAACCTCCGTTAAAGTTCCTTAACATAGGAACAGTACCATTATACTTAAAAGCCGGGCGATTTACGATTTACGATTTTGGATTTACGATTTACGATTGGCGATTGAAAAAAAGTCAGTGGATTTAGAGTTAATTGTTATGAGATGTAGATGGGGGGCGTTTGTTCGGGGGCGATAGCTGTGGTTCAAAATAAGGCGTTAGGGGTTGTTATGCTGAGGGAGGTTAGGTTAAGGGGGATGGCGGCGGGTTTAGAGGGTAAGCTTTTGACGTTATTGCCCATTATGGCCAGGTATTTTGGGGTATTTTGATTTTATTCTCCCTCTATTGCTCCTCTATTGCACCTCTATACCTCCCCCCTATTTCCACTACCCTGTTAAATGCTTGGTTGCGGTGAGCTGCTCTTAACTGCGAAGAGCTTGGGTTTGAGAAAGAGGGGCTATTTTTAAGTTGCTTGGGAGAGAAGATGCGTTTGTTGTTAAGCTGGTTTTTTAAGTATGGGGCAAGACGTTATATGAATAGTTATTTGCCGTTATGTGATAATTGTAAAGATCGGATTAAATTTTGATGGAGATGTTTTAGTATGCCAACTTTTTTCCTCGCTTATTTATCTGAACAGCTATATCAATTATCAATTGTTTTCCGCTGCTCTAAGGCTGGCTTCATGGCAATACCCAAGCAAACGGAAAGCCGTTCGGCCAGAATTTGTACGTGGGGTGGAGTGAGCATGGTAAAATGATTACCCGGTACTAAAATAGTTTCTACAGCTTGCTCAGTAAAATCATTCCAGCCTACGGACGGGTCTTGTTGGAACATTGCCTCTCGTTCAGCTTTCATCTCTGGGGCCACAAATAAGGTTATAGTCATAAATTACCGCCAGCAGCTACGCTCTAGCCGGTTCCGTGAACCGGCGATCATTTTACGTCTGAGACGCGGGTCACGGACTTGCTTGGAGCAAAAAATCGGCAATTCTAATTGCTGGAGGACTTCTGCCGTCGTGCAGTAGGTAGCATCCTCAGATGCGGCGACGTTCTTACATCATCTTGACCCTTACATTTTTCAATTTTTAATCATCCTAAAAATTGAGTCAAAAAAAAGGGGTAAAGCCTTTTCAAACCTTAGAGATATTCCACCTCACCTAAAGCCAAAAAGCTCTAGCTGCGAAGTCTGGCTCACTTCACAACTATATTATAAACCAAATAAATATTATATGCTAAACTTTCCGGCCTCTCACAATTCACAACCCCTCAGCAACACGAATTACTCCGTTGGATTTCACCCCATAATAAAGCAAACCACTTATTGAAGAAAATAGTAAGCATGCTATAATATTCATAGTGAACCAAGTCACATTTACTCCAGGAGGCAACTTATGACCCTTCAGCCTATCAATTTACAATTACCAGCAGCACTCCACCAACGGCTGGTGGAGGTGGCCCATGCTTCCCAACAATCATTAACTGAGGTCATCATTCAATCGATTCAAACTGGTTTGCCGCCAGGTTTGGAGCATGTCCCCGAACGCTTCCAAGATGATTTACGAACATTAAATCAACTCAATGACAACCTCTTATGGGAAATTTCAACCCATGACTTGTCCGATGACAAAGCTAAACTTTATGAGCAACTTTTGGTTAAAAACCAACAAGGTCAACTAACAGAAAATGAGCAATTGACCCTGGATACCTTGCGGGATGAGGCTGACCTATTGATGTTACGACGGGCTTATGCTACTGGGGTCTTAAAATGGCGCGGTCATCGTATTCCAAAATTGGATGATTTACAATTGCCATGAGCAAAAGCTACATTTCCGCTAAAGTGCGGCAGCAAGTTGCAGAAGATGCTCGATATCGGTGTGGCTATTGTTTGACTGCACAACGTATTATTGGCCGTCCAATGGTAATCGATCATCTCACCCCAGAGGCACACGGAGGAGCCTCGACTCGTGAAAATCTATGGCTTGCTTGTCGTCGTTGTAATGAATTTAAGGGTGTTCAAAGCGATGCAACAGACCCTCATACAAAAAAATAGTCACGCTCTTTAACCCTCGTTATCAATCATGGCGGGTTCATTTTGCTTGGAGTAGTACTGGAACCAAAATCATCGGCTTAACCGTAATCGGCCGGGCCACAATTATGGCTTTACGCTTAAATAACCCTGAAATTGTAGCCGCTCGTTCCTTAGTGGGTTCAAGCTGGTTGGCATCCCCCCACTGAATAAATAGTATCACTATTCACATCAATGCCACAATCCAAATTGATTGTAGATTGTTGGGGCGAGAAACCTTTCCTCCTTAGGATCAGCGATTAAATAACTTGCCCAATCTCCAATCCCCTAATCTCCAATCTCCCAATCTCCCAATCTCCAAACCCCCAATCTCCAATCCCCCAATTTCCCAATCGTAAATCGTAAATCTGAAATCGTAAGACTAAGGAACCGGGACTAAATAACTTGTGCATTTGAAATATGTCATTTCGAGGAGGTACGACGAGAAATCCCTGAGACCTCTGTTTGCAAGCCGACTCCGTGGGGATTTCTCCCTGATGGTCGAAATGACATGCACAAGTTAATTAATTCTCATTCCTAAATTAACTTTTAACCCACCTGATGCTATAATAACCTTATTTATGATTTTGGATTTACAATCAATGCTAGTGCTGCTGCCTATAAGTTTTTGGGGTAATTCTTACTTCAATCGAGGGGGATTTGGCTTTTGCTCTGTGGGGTAATTGGGGGGACACTCCCATCCCACTCCCATTACACTCCCATTGACCGAGGTTGTGGTTGTTAGAAATGTTTTATAGCGAGAAAGCCATCATAGCTGGTCTGACAAGTTGTCTTGACCCTAAAAACCCCCGAAATGGAGGTCTAGACTAACAATTTGAGTTACTTATTTACTCGCAAACTTACCTACTCGCAAACTTGCCTACTTGCCTACTTGCAAACTTGCAAACTTGCCTACTTGCAAACTTGCAAACTTGCCTACTTGCCTACTTGCCTACTTGCCTACTTGCCTACTTGCCTACTTGCCTACTTGCAAACTTGCAAACTTGCAAACTTGCAAACTTGCCTCACCCCACGTAGTTGCCTTACAATCTCTTTATCTTTATAATCAGATAAGTTAGACTGCAGCCTTCTACATTAAAAAGGAGCATTTATGGCTGGTGCGCTGCCAAGCAAAGATGAGGTAGCAAAACGCTCGATTAATATTGATCGGCTGTTAGAATTTTCACTCCCTCTTCTGGCTATATTGGCTTCCTTTCTGGTTGGCAGTATTTTTTTATTACTCCTCAATATTAATCCTCTTGAAGCTTATACCGCTTTGTTAAAAGGTGCCTTTGGTAGTCCCCGTTTAATTACGACCACAATTGTAAAATCTATTCCGCTTATTTTTACCGGTTTAGCTGTGGCTCTGGCTTATCGGGCTGGTGTATTTAACATTGGGGCCGAAGGCCAGCTTTATCTGGGTGCCCTTTTTGCAGTTTGGGCCGGAACGGTTCTGGTTTTACCCTACCCTTTCCATCTGCTTGTGGCCTTACTTTTTGGCATAATTGGCGGTATGATCTGGGGGGCTATCCCCGGTTATCTCAAAGCCAGCCGGGGTATGAATGAAATCATCGTCACCATTTTAATGAACTATATCGCCATTTTTTTAGTTAGCTTTTTTGTGCATGGCCCCCTTAAAGAAGAAGGCTGGAACACCCAAACTGCTCAGGTGGCTGAAACGGCTCAATTGTTTGCCTTGGGGGCTGAAACTCGTTTACATGCTGGTCTTTATATTGCCTTGCTGGCCGTGGTCATTGTTTATATCTTGCTTTTTCATACAACCCTGGGTTATCGTATTCGCATAGTAGGGGCCAACAGAGATGCGGCACGTTTTTCAGGGGTTAAAACAACCCTGATTATGGCTTTGGCTATGGCCCTTAGTGGGGGCCTGGCGGGTCTGGCCGGGACAGTTGAACTTTTGGGGGTGCAACTGCGGCTGATTGATAACTTTTCGGCCGGCTGGGGATTTGATGGCATTGCCGTAGCTTTAATTGGTCGTCTTCATCCTGTAGGTGTCCTTTTGGCCGCTATATTTTTTGGGGCCATGCGTAATGGGGCTAACACCATGCAAACAGCCGTCAGGGTTGATGTGGTCGTGGTTTATATTTTGCAAGGATTGGCAATTATCTTTTTAATTGCAGGTAGCAGTTCCAATCAAAAAATTCGCCGCTGGTTAGACAAATGGGTACTTTGATAGTTGATAGTTGATAGTTGATAGTTGATAGTTGATAGTTGTGTCATTGTTCAAAGTTCATTGTTCAAAGCATTATCGGAGTAAGGTAATATGGATATAGAAGCTTTTGGGGCTTTAATACATGCCACAATTCGGCTGACAACACCCCTGCTTTTGGCGGCTTTGGGGGGCCTGTTTTGTGAGCGAGCCGGGGTTATTAATATTGCCCTGGAAGGAAAAATGTTACTGGGCGCCCTAATTGGTTTTTTGGTTTCCTTTTTTATTGGAGACCCCTGGTTAGGTTTGCTGGCAGCCATACTATCTGGCATTTTAGTGGGTTTATTTTTTGCTTACATCACGGTTACGCTTGGAGCTGATCAAATTGTGACCGCAGTGGCTATTAACCTCATGATGGTAGGTTTTACTGGCGTTATTTTTAGATTATTTAAGGCAGAGCATAGTGGCAGTGTCAGCGCCCCCTCTTTTCAACCCTGGCCCATCCCCTTTTTAAGTGATATTCCCTTTATTGGGCCAATCCTTTTTAATCATTTACCTTTAGTCTACTTAACCTTTTTATTGGTTCCCCTGGCCCACTTTATTCTTTATCGCACCACCTGGGGTTTATCGATCCGGGCTGTTGGTGAGTATCCTCGTGCGGCTGATACCTTAGGGGTTAATGTTTTGCGGGTTCGGTATTTAGCTTTAGTTTGGACCGGAGCTTTGGCCGCCGCCGCAGGGGCCGTGGTCTCTATTGGCAACACCAGCACCTTTATTGAAAATATAACCGCTGGTCGAGGTTTTATTGCCTTCTCGGCCATTGTTTTTGGCAAATGGACTGCCATTGGAACTATGTTCGCTGCCCTACTATTTGGTGCGGCTGATGCCTTTCAACTACGGCTCCAGGCCGGTATCTTCAATCCCTTCTTTAAAACATTAGGTTTTGAAAGCATACCCTATCAATTTGCAATTATGTTGCCTTATTTAGTAACTTTGATTGCCCTTTTCTTTATTGGTAGAATGCACTGGCCAGCCGCCGCCGCTATTCCTTATAACCGTGAAGAAGCCTAAAGGAATTTGAGTTGACAAACACAACCTTTTTGCAAGCCGAAAATATTACTAAAACCTTTCCCGGCGTAATTGCCAACAATCAAATCAATTTCGATATTCGACATGCTGAAATCCATGCCCTCCTGGGCGAAAACGGAGCCGGCAAATCCACCTTGATGAACATCCTTTATGGTCTATACCAACCCGATAGCGGTCAAATTTACCTTGATGGGCAGCCCAGCGTCATTCATTCCCCTCAGGATGCCATAGCCAAAGGCATTGGCATGGTGCATCAACACTTTATGCTGGTTCCCCCCCTCTCGATTACAGAAAATATTATGCTGGGTTTACCCGCTGAGAGGGGTATTTTGCTTAACCATCACGCCGCTCAACAGAAAATCCTGGAAATCTCTCAAAAATACGGGCTAGAGGTTGACCCCGAAGCCTTGATTCGCGATATATCCGTGGGTAGACAACAGCGGGTTGAAATTATCAAAGCCCTTTACCGGGGTGCTAAACTGCTCATTTTAGATGAACCTAGCGCTGTCTTAAGACCCCAAGAAATTGAGAGTTTGTTTGCCATCATGCAGCGTCTGGTAAAAAATGGTAACGCCATCATTTTTATCTCCCATAAATTGGACGAGGTTATGACCATTAGCGACCGGGTAACAGTTTTACGTCGGGGAGAAGCAATTGCCACCGTAAACACGGCTGATACAAACAAAGCTGACCTGGCTAAAATGATGGTTGGCCGGGATGTCTTGTTTCGCGTAGAAAAACCAGCCCTTGAGCCAGGGCAAGTTGTTCTAAAAATTAACAACTTAAGCGTTAACAATGACCGTCAGCTAACAAGCGTCCACGACTTTTCGTTAGAAGTAAGACAAGGCGAAATTGTGGGGCTGGCCGGTATCGTTGGTAACGGCCAAACAGAGTTGGCCGAAGCCATTGTCGGTTTGCGTCCCGCCCAGCAGGGCACAATTCAGCTCAATGGCCAAAATATCACCCACCTAAACGTGGCTGATATGCTTCGTTTTAACCTGGCCTACATTCCCGAAGACCGCCAGCGCGAAGGTTTGGTCTTAGCTTTTAAGTTGAGTGAAAACTTTGTTTCCAAGAGTTTCTGGCGTCCGCCATTTTCCTTCCAAGGTTTTTTGCGTCACCAAAGCATTGTCCAACATGCTCAGGCGTTAATTCAACGTTTTGATGTCCGCACCCTCGGTGCAGAGGTTGAAACCAAAACCTTATCCGGCGGCAATCAACAAAAAGTTGTCCTGGCCCGTGAACTGTCCCAAGAACCTGATCTTATCATTGCCGCCCAACCCACCCGCGGGCTGGATGTCGGGGCTATGGAATTTGTCGAAAATCAACTCTTACAACAACGCTCCCGGGGGGCCGCCATCTTATATATCTCAACTGAACTTGATGAAATCTTTAATCTAAGCGACCGCATTGTCGTCATTCATCGGGGTCGCATCATGGGCATTGTCCGGCCTGACGATGTCACCCTTGAAAAATTGGGGTTAATGATGGCCGGCAGCTAACGTTCTATTTATATATAGGCTTTTCGTTAGCATCCTGAAGATTAGTTTTTCTCTTTTTGACCATCTGCAGGGTGACCCCATTTAGAGTGGAAACAAAAAAAGCCCCCTCAATTTTTTGGAGGGGGCTGAAAAAACGGGGATACTACGACTTACCGCCAAAGAGACTTTTGACCAGCTGAGTTATCAACTCTACTACAAACTCCGTCGTTGGGCTGCTTTTCGTCACCCTCGTAAATCCAGAGGATGGCAATATCGCCGCTATTGGAGTAAGTTCAAGTGACCAGGGACAATCAATGATATAGGAGCTAAAATTTTTCTATGCCAACAACTACTACCCCCGTTAGTTACATCCAACTCATCCGCCAAAATACCGACTTTCGCTGGTTATGGAGTGGTCAGATTATCAGCTTGTTGGGTGATTGGTTTAATTTGATTGCTTCAGCCGCCCTATTGAGCAAACTCACGGACTCGGGCCTTGCTATAGGCAGTCTGTTTGTGGTACGGATGTTAGCGCCATTTATCATCACACCCTTTGCCGGGGTAATTGCAGATCGTTACAATCGCAAATATATCCTTATTTTGACTGATATTGTTCGCGGCCTAACTGTCTTGGGGTTTCTCTTCGTTCGTCGTCCTGAGGATGTATGGCTACTTTATTTACTAACAGCAATTCAGTTAGGCATTGGCGGCTTTTTCTTCCCAACACGAAACGCAATCTTGCCTGATTTGGTGAAACCAGAAGAATTAGGGGTAGCAAATGCGATATTAGCCACCACTTGGTCGACCATGTTAGCAATCGGTGCGGCCCTTGGGGGCTTGGTAGCGGGATTATGGGGGAATGAACCAGCTTTTATTATCGACGCCATTACCTTTGGCATTTCTGCACTGTGTTTAATCCAAATCCGCTATCGGTTACCAGAAGTTAGGGCAACATTAGATAAATCAGTGAGCGGTGTTTTTCAGCAATATCTGGATGGATTACGTTATTTACGTCGTTATACAGATCAACTCTTAATTGTATTGATCAAAGGGGTAAACGCGATCTTGATCTCAATCGGTTTCCAAATTATCCAAGTGATTATCGCTGAACAAGTTTTTGTGATTGGGGAGGGCGGCGGTATTAGTTTGGGGTTAATGTTTGGGGTGGCTGGTATTGGTACAGGCGTGGGCCCTATTTTGGCTCGCAATATCACCAAAGATGATGACCGCTTAATGCGTCAGGCCATCACAATTTCTTGGCTAATTGCCAGTGTTGGCATTTTTATCGTCTCGACGCTGGCTAGTTTCCCGCTCATATTGCTTGGTACTTTTTTGCGCGGCTTTGGTGGCGGCATCGTTTGGGTATTCTCAACTCAGCTTCTTTTACAATTAGTTCCGGGCGAAATTCGAGGCCGCATTTTTGCTACAGAATATATGATGTTTGCACTATTTAGCGCACTTGGCGCTACGGGAGTTGGTTGGGCTTTAGATGGTGGATTTGATATAATAACGTTGATGCGTGTGATGGGAGGATTGGTGATTGTCCCGGCGGTTTTGTGGACTGTTTGGACTGTAGTTCAAAACAAATTAGGTGGATATAGATGTTCAGATAAACTTTTTTGACTTACATCCGTCATTCCCGCATGTTTTTAGCGTCCCGAACGCTTTTTCGGTACGAATGATTTTTTTCGGCAATCCACGTTTGTAGGCTCTGGATGCCCGATAACCAAATTCGGGCATAACAAACATTCAAAATCTTTTTCTTAAAAGCTATAGCCCCTTTTTCCATTTGACAATGCCTTACCCACTACCTGCGATAACTGCCCAAATGATATTGGCTTTTGAAACCAGTCTACTACGCCCTGCTCCAATAACATTGCCCCTTTTTCTCCCAGCGGATAGCCGCTCATTATTACCATTTTCAGATCGGGGTTTCCGGCTCTTAAGCGGTGAAATAGAGTCTCTCCATTCATATCAGGCATGACCATATCTGATAATACTAAGTCTATTTTGGTTTTGCGATCTTCAAAGATAGCTATGGCTTTCTCTCCATTTGGGGCGGTTATTATCCGATACCCCAGGTATTCCAGCATTGTCGTTGTTGCTTCCAGAACGGTCGGCTCATCTTCCACCACCAAGATTGTTTCACCTTGTCCCTGCATCATTTGAGCCGGTTCTGGTTTCGACGCTTCTTGGCCAGATGTTAAAATAACAGGTAAATAGATGGTAAAAGTTGTGCTTTGCCCTACCTGGCTCTCTACCCTGATATGTCCCTGGTGTTGGGCCACAATACCGGATACTTGCGATAATCCCAAACCTGTCCCCGCGCCAACTTCTTTGGTGGTAAAGAAGGGCTCAAATATCCGGGGCAGTGCATCTGCCGATATTCCGCTGCCCGTATCCGTAACTTTTAACTGTACCCATTCTCCTTTAATGGGTTGATTGCATAGCGCACAATGTATGTTGTCTGTACACTCAACCCGCGATAATCCAATTCGTAATTCTCCGCCGGTTGGCATCGCATCTCTGGCATTAAGCGCCAGATTGGTAATCACCTGTTGCAGTTGGATGGGGTCGGCTTCTATCAGGTAGTCGCCGGGTGCAAGGTTCAGATTGATCCGGATGTTTTCCGGGATGGTACGCTCAAAAAATTTGACGGATTCTTTGGTAAAGGAGGACAAGTCAAATTGTCTGGGGTGGCGGATGGTTTTACGGCTGAAATCCAGCAGTTGACGCACCAGATGCGCCGCACGTTGGCTTGAAGTACTGATTCTTTGCAGGTCGGACTGCATCGATTCCGGCATATCCGGTGACATTTGCATCAATTCAGCAAAACCTAAAATAGTGGTCAAAATGTTGTTGAAGTCGTGGGCAATACCGGCGGCAAGCTGCCCTACCGCGGCCAGCCGTTCTTGCTGCACCATTTTTTCTTGGGTTTGTTTAAGTTCAGATAAGACTATTTGCAATTGGGTATTACTATTTTGCAATGCCTCTGTTGCTTTTTTGTGGTCAACAAAAAGACCGTCAAGCTCCTCCTTGATCAGTTTGATGGACTGAAAAAGAATATAAAACGGGTGCTGCTCACTCACATTAAAATTGCTGTCAATACCTTCCTGCTCCCAGTTGATACTAGCGATAAAGGCCAATAATTTTTCAATATTCTCCTGGTTTGGTTCCGCAGGATCTGCTTTCTTCCGTCTTGTTTGTTTTTTGGCCGAACTCCCAAGTTTGTCTTCCCTGATGATGTCAAAGGCATGGTTAAAATCCTGAGCGATTTTGACCTTAAACGGCATAAGTGGCCTGGCCAAAAGTGTCGCTGTACGCATAAATGTGTCGACACCATACATAATATACATCTGTAACGGAAACTGCTGATGCCAAGCTTTTAGAGATTGCAAGAATTGAATGCGCGCCGTGCGGCTTACACCTTTTACCCGACTGGAATCGACAACGATATATTTTATGGTAGAACCTTTGGGGAGTGCCGACTGGCACATATATCGCATGCGATCAATAAGCGGTATATGCTTAGCCTCTAAATATCCCTCAGCTATTGAATGAAGAATGTTTTTGTTGATGATGACGGAACGATTGGAATATTCCGGAGTTTGGATATCCCAGGCCTTGTCGGAAATCAGCTCAATGGGCAGCAGAGAGTAATTGGAATTGTCAAAGCAAATGTTTTGATCTAGGGTAAGAAAATCTTGTTTAAGATTATGTTGATCACAAAGTTCCAAAGCCCGCTTAATGGCATCTTCGTAATGTTTGGCTATATGAATATTCTTGCCGGTGGTGTTAAACCGATTACCTATTTTAACCGCTATGGACAATGAAGGAGATAAATTACAAAAAATCAGTGACAGGAGCCGTTTATCTTCGTTAGCGCTGTTGATAAAATAGCTTCGTGCGGCCTGGGTTGATCCATTTAAGGCGGCATAATCTTGGATTTGGATGTAGGGTCCGTTTCCATCTGATACGTGTTTTGTAACTTTTTCCTTGAGTGTTGTCGAATTTTGAATCCCCTTAAGATCGGCTTTCCCTGTAGGTAAGCTGTAAATTATAGAGTTTCCGATAATAGAGAAATTGGCTACAAACGTATCGCTAACCCTCTTATTGGTCCACTCAGAACGGGAGAAAACCCTGAGTCCGGTGACTGGACAAAACAAATCCATTTTTAGACTCCATCTTTATTCGATGCAATATTTTTATATTATATGTGAATTCTGACAAATTCAACAATACTTGTAACTACTCTAGCCCGCCCCCCTAACCCCCTAGAGGAGTACTGTCCAGGACTTATGCAGTTTGCCTATAGTCTGCTCCGGTCATAGTTTGGGGGGAGCATTGGCAACGATTTGCGCTGTTGATTTCTTTTGGCTATTATTGCAGCCAACCAAAGCGGTGACGTTTGGGGCACCACGGATAGGCAATGAGGCGTTTGCCGAAAGGAGAAAGGCTGTAAAGCCCTCCCTATCGCCACTCAAAGCCAGACAAGTAGATTTTATTAGAACATGTCCTCGCCAACCTTTTCAGTACGTCCGGTTAAACGGGGGCGTTAGCCCGCTTACTCAAATTTAAAATTGCTAGTCAATAATTAAACTATGTTAAAACAAAGTAATATCTCATCGGAAAAATTCACTGTTTCGTTCAATAACAATCTTTATTTGGCCGTAATAGCATTGGTAGGCATTGCGCTGCGTCTTAGGCAATATTTAGCAGATCATTCATTGTGGAGGGATGAAGCTTCATTAGCTCTAAATATTGTAGAGAGGACATTTGGAGGACTCATGCAACCCCTTGATGATAATCAAGGAGCTCCTCTATTTTTTTTATGGATACAAAAGGGAATGGTAAGTATATTTGGTCCGAGTGAGTACGTACTACGCTTTTTTCCCCTTATGTGCGGTATTATTTCTATCTTTACCTTCTGGTTTATTACATCTAAATATTTAAATAGACGGGCGACATTTTTTGCTTTATTGCTTTTTTCTATATCAGACTTATTAATTAAATTTTCCTCTGAAGTAAAGCAATACTCTTGTGACGTATTTGTAGGTATATCAGCTGTAATTATCCTGTTTTTCTTGAGAAAGCATGAACATTTAGGCTATGCGTTGGCTATAGTTTATGGTTTATTAGGAGTTATTCTCATTTGGTTGTCATATTCTGCAATTTTTTTCTTTGCCTCAATTGGCATAGTATTCGCCTATGACATTTACTCAAAAGGAGATAATGACAAAGCTAAATTTCTGGCAATAATTGGTAGTTTGTGGATAATTAGCTTTTTATTATTTTATACTACCTCATTAACCAATCTTACAAGTAATCAGTATTTGTTAGATTATTGGCGAAATGGTTTTCCTCCATCGTTAAGCAAGCCGTTATCAGTATTGGAGTGGACCATCTCGGCACTTTTAGGTATCTTCGAAAATCCAGGTGGACTATCAGCCTTTGGTCTTGGCGCATTTCTTTATGTAATTGGCTCTGTGTCTCTATATCGACGTGATAAAGTCTTTTATCTGGGCTTGGTTCTCCCTTTGCTATTGACTTTATTTGCCTCATTTTTATCGAAATATCCTTTTTCAAATCGGTTAATCTTGTTTATGTTACCTTTACTACTGCTGCCTATTGGGGAAGGTATTGAACAGGTTGTAAAACTATTAAATAAGTCTCAATTTCGTTTAGCTATACCTGTTTTTATAATAATATTATTTTTTCAACCTCTAATAGGAATGAAAGAGTATCTCGAAGAACCAAAATTGAAAGAAGAGATAAAACCTATTATTGAACACGTTCATGATAATTGGCAAGAAGGCGATGTTATTTATGTATACTATGGAGCCTATAAACCTTTCAAATACTACCAAAAGAAATTTAGTATTCAAGAGAGTGATTATATTTTGGGTATTGAACCACGATATCAGTGGGTAAACTATTTGCCAGATTTAAATAAATTACAAAATTATGACAGGGTATGGTTAATTTTCTCACATGTTCGTTCAGCTAATGATGTGAATGAAGAACATCTTATGACCAATTGGCTTGACAAAACCGGAGCTGTTCAAAAAGATTGGTTTCCAAGGACAGGTGCATCTGTTTATTTGTATGAATTTGATTAATTCAAAAATCCATAAATTTCTTTCACAGCCCGCTCTGCCCGCTGTGGTAACTGATTTACAATTGAATGAAGAAGGGCGATTCCTGGCGAGATAGCACTTGGAATCATTATTTTTTTTGGAACCCCCTAACCCAAAGCTAAAATGACAGCAAGAGGAGGGCTAACAAGTTCAGGGGCAAGGCTGCTCTAGGGCTAACCTGACTATAGCGCATATATAGAGGGGGAATAGAGGGGGAATAGAGGAAGAATAAATCAGACCAGGCCACACCAACACCAAAGCCGTTTGTTATGTCACTCAATTAAAACAAGCTTAAATCCTATCCTGAAAACACAATCAGAACCAAACGATTGACCGCTAGCGAATTTTACCCCAGAAATCAAGCTAATAAAGTGTGGGCCTTTACCCAAATATAAGTTTATGATATGATTAAAGGAATCTAAAATTATTTGCAAAGGAGCATTTTAATGAATTATCTAGCTGGTGTCAGTTCACATACCTTGGTAACTGATCGTTTAATGATGCACTATTTGGCCTACGGACCTGAAGATGGGCTTCCTGTTATTCTCATTCACGGGAATCTTGCCACCGGGCGTTTTTATGAACACCTCATGCCGCAAGCTCCAACGGGCTACCGTTTTATCATGCCTGATATGCGTGGCTTTGGCGATACGGAGCGGGTGCCCATTGATGCCACCCGCGGCTTACGCGACTGGTCGGATGATACCTACGCCCTGGTGCAAGCCTTGGGGATCAGTGGACCCGTTCATCTGCTCGGTTGGTCAACGGGGGGGGCGGCCATCGCAGCATACACAATTGATCGGCCCAACGAAGTCGCCTCGCTTACCTTTATCGACCCCGTTTCGCCTTATGGTTTTGGCGGCACAAAGCCAGACGGTAGCCCCTGCTTTCCCGATTGGGCCGGCTCGGGTGGCGGCACGGGCAACCCCGACTTCACCCAAAGATTGGCCGACAATGACCGTTCGGCTGAATCTCCATTTTCCCCCCGAAACGTCATCACCTCATCTTACTGGTCGCCCGAACATAAAGAATCAGCCGCTCGGCTGGATATACTTGTGGATGAAGTGCTTAAATCAGAGACAGGGGATGATGGCTATCCTGGCGATTCGACCCCCTCTGAAAACTGGCCGGGCATAGCCCCCGGTACACGGGGTATCCTCAACGCCCTTTCGGGCAAATATTGCGCCTGGTCTGACATTGTAAACATCGACCCCAAACCCCCTCTGCTGTGGACGCACGGCACAGCCGATATCGTCGTCGCTGATAGCTCTGCCTGGGAAATGGGAACGCTGGGGCAAATGGGAATTGTGCCCGGTTGGCCTGGTGAGGACGTTTTCCCCCCCCAGCTTATGGTATCCCAAATCCGGATGGTTTTGGAGCAATATCAAGCTGCTGGCGGCAGTGTAAAAATGGAGCTGTTTGAAGGTTCTGGTCACGGTCCCCATTTTGATGCCGCCGAGCGTTGGGCTGAGATGTTCTTTGGTTTTTTGCAAGAGTCATCCTAAAAAACCCCAGGCTCAAGCTGATGAATAGACACCTTCCTGAAAGCTAATTTGAGCTAAATCAGCAAGCAGCTTCCAGGGAGGTTGAGATTGTTACCGCTGGACCATTTAGTTAATATATTATAATCCATAAAGCTGTAGAAAAGGAGTTTTAATATCATGGCAAATACTCGAACCCTTAGACGGGCATTAGACATTCTTACTGAAGGCGGTTCGGCTCCGGTTATGGAGTCTCTAAAACCAAGTGCTGAATCGCTCCTTGAGACGGCTCGACCGTGGACGATGGGAGAGGGCATTCAAGGATTGGGAATTGGACAAAAAATCAAGGATGGCGAAGCTTTGTCCGACCTTGTGTTGAAGGTTTATGTCGAAAAAAAACTACCAAAATCACAGACCAGCAATATGGTACCTAAAATGGTTGAATTTCCGGGGATAGAAGAACAGCTAGCCACAGATGTTGAGGAAATTGGCAGAGTGGAGATCGAGTCAAATACGAGTCGTATTCGGCCTGTAATTCCAGGTTTTAGTGTGGGCCATCTTGAGGTCACAGCCGGCACATTTGGTTGCCTGGTACGCTTAAACGGTGATAAGGAGGGGCTTTATATCTTGAGCAATTCCCATGTGCTGGCCAACCAAGGCGTCGCCAATAAGGGCGATGTGATTATTCAACCTGGTGATTTAGATAGTGGAAAAGAACCGGGCGATGTGATTGCTAAACTGTTTGATTGGGTGCCGTTTGAATTTACGGCTACAAGCTACCCCAACCTTGTTGATGCGGCTATTGCCAAGGTCAACGATAATGACACCGTAAGGTCAGCAATCCGAAAAATCGGGCTACCTAAAGGCATAAGCACTACTCTGCGTCGTGGCATGAAGGTCCGAAAAACTGGCCGCACAACGGATTACACCATAGGTGAGATTACGGATGTGGACTATCGTTTAGCCCTAAAGTACAAAAAGCCAGGAGGTGAAAAGGATCGGGTCGGGTTACGTGATCAGGTACTCTGTACCCGTTACACTGCGGGTGGTGACAGCGGTTCAGCAGTAATAAACTCAAAGGGTCGTGTTGTGGGTTTGCATTTCGCTGGTTCTCCATCGACAAGTATATTCAACAAAATCAGGCACGTAATCCAACTGTTAGACATCTCAATCATTACAGAACAAATTTAGGGAGTTCCAAAAAAATAATGATCCCAATAATCATTGTTTTGTCAAACAAAACAGGACAAATTTAATTTTTGAGATAGATACCCTTTCAACGGTAACTCCGGCAATGAATTTCATT
>PJEL010001097.1_pt1 | contig 28697 bp, 53 predicted proteins | sample 1853271 | NCBI WGS metagenome assembly PJEL01 (sample SAMN08108733, study PRJNA415343) | Invertebrate metagenome, whole genome shotgun sequencing project. | host: Globobulimina | place: Sweden: Gullmar Fjord | collected 2015-08 | reverse complement strand
CAACACCATTGATGAGATTATCATGGATGCCATCAAGCGAAAAATGGATATAGTTGAAGCTGTCCTGAAAGACTTCTCAAGAGAGGTTTTGCCGGTAGCTGCATAGATAAAATAGTTGCAAAATAGCATATTTTTTGTTATTATTTGAACTTATTAAAAGGAGGAAAAATGCTCGACATTGAAAGTTACATAAAATTCATCAATTTAACGGCTCGGAAGAAGGAGCTGAAGGAGCTATCAAAGGACGTCCAGGAACAACTGGATATTTTAGAGAAGCCACTGATTGAGCAGCTCATTGAAAGTCCAATGGATAAGCTCTGCATGCAGGGCAAAACCGTTTTCTTGAAGGATGTCGTTGTTGCAAAAATTAGTGATAAGGATCAGGCGATTGCACTTTTAAAGGCTGACGGATTCACTGAGTACATCTCCGAGAAATATAATTACAACAGTATTTCCAAGCTTGTCCGTGATCAGCTTGATGAGTTTGGGGAAGTCCCGGAATCTTTTGGGGAAGTTATCAAACCTTTAACAATAACCCGGCTGGGTGTAAATGCCGGATAAAGCAAAAAAGCAAAAATGCAAAAATGCCAAAAAACAAAAAAGCAAAAAGGCAAAGACGCCAAAAAACAAAAAAGCAAGGAGAGAAGAAAGTATGCCAAATGACATAGTCCCTTATGTAGATACTTACCCGATGATTGCACCCGATCAAAGTGCAGTGCTGGCAGCAGCCAAAGCAAACCTGGACAACGAGACCCTGAACCGCAGAGATCTTTTTTTTGTCGTTCCCAACCCTTCCGGAGGGGCAGAATGTTGGACCGTTGAGACACCCATGGGCAAAAACGATTATGAAGAGTTGACTGGGATCATTCTCCATGTCGGCAGCGAGAGGACCATGTATGAGCATGCTTACGGAGAAGGCGATGAATCCCCCCCACTGTGCTCCTCGGAGAATGGAATTAATGCCATTGGAGATCCCGGCGGCAAATGCACAACCTGCCAATTTTCCAAATTTGCAGTCGACGGAACACCCCCATTGTGTGGTCAGAAAAAACCCTTGTACATGCTGATCCCTGAGATCAACCAGGTGATGCCGGTTGTGCTCAATGTGTCTGGACCCAGCTTTCCGGCCTTGAAAGCCCACCTTGTGCAGCTCATGAGATTTGGCATGCCCTTCTCCGATGTTGAAATCAAGATCAAGCTTCGGGGCGGCAAGTCCAAAAACGGCAAAGATGTTTCCGTGATCCAGTTCAAGGTGCTTAGGAACCTTAAACAGGAGAATCCCGAGCAGCATGCTGTCCTGGCCAGTTATCAGCAGAGCCTGTTGGCAATGGTTGATCCTGCCCAAGCTGCCCTTAATGCCTCACTGGCAAACGCAGCTTAATTATAAAATAATAAAAAATGGACCGTCTGTGGAATAAAAAACACAGACCTTCCATTTTTTGGACACAATAATTTGATAGCACCAATCCGCAAAACTGGCCGATTGGCCTACCTCCCAGCCCCACTCCTCCGCTTTGTGGACTACCACAGAGCAACTTATTCACAAAGAAACCATTGCAAAATAGCTATATTTTTGATTTAACCAGCCGGTGAATGTTTGAAGATTATATACTAATTTATCCTGCCAGGAGGTGAATGTCTAAAAATTATACACTAAATAATTTAAGTAACCGGTGAATGTTTGCAAAAGGATACATTAGTTGAGTATGCTGCATAGTATTGCCCAAAACTTCAATGGAGAAAGTTGATGATTGAAAAATTTTATAGAGAGCTGTTGCCTGATGATAATTATAAATTAATTTGGTCGCAGAAAGACAAACGTTCGCATTGGTTCCAGGACACTTCGAAGCTAATCCAGTATGTGGCTCAGCATAAAAACGAAAATCTGTACGTAGGCCTTTGCACAACTTCAACACAATTACCGAGGTCAGCCCGGGCAGTGAAGGAGAACGCATCTACGATCCGGGCGTTCCACATTGATATTGACATCCTTAATCCTGTGGCGCACCAAGGTGAAAAACTCCCGGAAACCCTGGACGAAGCAATCAAGATTGCCTACAGCCTAATGGATCCTACTTATATTGTCGATTCAGGGCATGGCCTGCATGCGTATTACTTTTTCGATGAACACCAGACCATCTCTGATTCCGATTACTGGACAATGTTTTCACAGCAGTTTCAGCATGCAATCAAACAAAAATTTCCGCAGTATGAACTCGATTCCACTCATGATTTGCCCCGTATCCTACGCTGCCCAGGGTCAATGAACTACAAAGACCCCGACAACCCAATTGAATGCAAGATCATTGAGCATAACGAGACGGCTTATTATATGGATACAGAACTCATGGATGCCATCGAGTTTGATCCGAAAAAAATTATTGAGGCCAGAAAAGAAATCGGCGGCGAGTTGCACCAGAACAAGTCCGGCCGTGAAGCTGCTGTGTTCCTGAAAGAAAGAGGCCTCATTCTTGACGGTGATGCCGAACTCCCGGCGCAGAAAATATACAATATCAATGTTATTGAGCCTCAGTTCATGGAGGAGTTCAATGAACAGACCGAGCGGAAATCAGCCAGTGAGTATGATTTAGCCCTGGCCAATATGGGGGCGCGATGTGGCTTGTCTGATCAGGAAATCATTGACCTGATGATTCATCATCGAAGGCACCATGGGCACAATCTTAAACTCAACCGCATGGACTATTACACGAACACCCTCGGCAAGGCCAGAGTCCGGCACAAGATTGAAAAGGTTGAAAAAAAAAGCCCGGATGAAATGTCTGCCAGCGACAAAGAGTTGATTCGGGAGTGGCTGTATGATGTGACAGGCATTCAAATTCAGCGACTCCTGCGGTACGAACGGTCACCAAATTATTATTTTGAAATTGAATTAATGGATTTTCCCGGGGAAACTGTACACCTGGGCAGCCTGGCGGAAGGCGTCTGGGCACAACGGGCATTTTTAGCTAAGATATCAGCCAAGACCCTGACAATGCCAAAAGCTATCAAGGCAGAGCGCTGGGCATCTGAGATTATTCCGAAGCTTTATGCCCTGGTTGAGAACGGTATTTCCCCGGAAACGGCAACATACTCAGGGCAGGTTACCGTGTGGGCAAAAGAGTTCTTTAACGATAAAACCATTACTAAAAGTTATGATGAATTCAAGGAAAATCAACTCAGCACACAGTCCTTTTTTCACGAAAACCGGGTCTATTTTTCATACGAGTCCATGTGTAACTGGATACAAACATCAAAAGGCCAGCGCATAGACACGTTTCATTTTGCTGTGGCCATGAGCAAGTTGGGCTTTTCCCAGGAAAGGGTCATAGACGGCCGGGGTTTTGAATTGCAACTGTGGGCTACTCCCCACAACTATATTGAGGATCAAAATGAGTGAAGAAACAAGGGTCTTTGGCCCACCAGGAACAGGAAAGACATGGAAACTTGCAAATGAAATAGTCCCGATGCTTGCAGAAAAGTATGGAGCTGATAGGATCATGCTGACAAGCTTCACCAGGGCTGCAGCCGAGGAACTGGGCCAGAGAATTGTCGGCTGTGAAAATATGGGAACGCTCCATTCCATTTGCTATAATGCCTTGGAAAAACCTCCTTTGACAGACAATAATCTAAAGGATTGGAACGACTCACATATGGCCTATGCCTTCGATGGCATTGACAAAACAGGTAAGGATTGTTTCGCCCTGTATCAGATTTACCGAAATAAAATGATTCCCAGAGACGAATGGGCCCCACATATTGTGAAGTTCGGGGATGCCTGGGATGATTGGAAGATAAAAAAGGGCCTCAGTGACTTTATCGACCTCATCGAGAATGCAGGTGAGCTGTTTTCTCCACCGGGATCTCCGTCTGCTATCGTGATTGACGAGGGGCAGGATTTCACCAAGCTTGAGATAGGTGTGCTTCGCCGCTGGGCCACACAGGTCCACGAACTGTGGATGGTAGGCGATGAGGATCAGACCCTTTATGCTTTTTCTGGGGCCGATCCCAGGAACATGCTGATCCCTGAGCTTCCTCAGGAACAAAAGATCATCCTGAATCAGTCATGGCGGATCCCCCGGGCCGTGCATGCCGTGGCTCAGAAGATCATCCGCCGGGTGACTGTCCGGGAACCTAAGGAATATGCCCCGAAAGATGCCGATGGGTCTTGCACTGAAGGCTCCGGCCACTTCAATGATCCTGACTGGGCGATTGAAACGGCACTGAGTCTCCCTGGGACATCGATGTTTCTTGTCTCTTGCAATTATATGTTACAGGGGATCATAAAAGAATTGCGCGACCAGGGCGTCCCATTTTCGAATCCATGGAAGGCAGATGAGCCGAGCTGGAATCCGCTGAACACCCTGGGCTGCGAGTCCATCAAATCTTTTCTCTCATTTAATGAAGAAGATGACTTCTGGTCAACAGCACATTTTTTGAACTGGGCCACACATTTAAAGGTCGGTGAAGAAGGTTTAATCCGGAAAAAAGGGAAAGCAGGGATCAAACAGCTCACTCAGATTTTAGAACAAGACCCTAACACACCTGGACTCCACACCTGTGCTGAGTATATCCACGACATCTTAAGCCCTGGGGCATTTGAGAAGGCTATCAGCCGGGATACCGTGTGGCTTGTTGAGAATACTAATAAGGCCAAGGCTAAGGTTATGGAGTATCCTCTTAGGGTGATCAGGAAGCATGGGGAAGAAAAGCTCATGGAACAAACCAAAATTATTATTGGAACGGTTCACTCAGTGAAGGGAGCGGAAGCTGACAACGTCTTCCTCTTCCCCGATGTGTCCAAAGCGTCATTAAGGGAAGCTGAAACAAGGGAAGGGTACGAAAATCTGTGTAGATTATTCTATGTGGGAGTAACTCGTACTAAAGATAGGTTAGTCCTTATGCCACCATCAACACGGAGTTTTTTTACCATATAAATAGTTGCAAAATAACACTTTTTTAGTTGAAAAATTATATAAAAAAGACTAATATCAGGACAAATTGACCAGAAAGCCGGGAGGAATTGTCCTGAATTTAGTTGAAACCAGATACGTTATGCGATGCGGTTGCGCGATAAAACAAGAAGAATTGCTCTTATTTAACGGCCTTTTTGTCTGCCCGGTGCACAAAGTAAGGGTTCTACATCTCAAAAAACACTGTGTCCGGTGTGGCAGCAGCATGACAGTAGCAAACTCAGCCGTAAAGCAACTCTATTGCGATCCATGCAGCAGAATTATTGACCAGGCCAGAACAAATAGGAGTCACTATCAGCTTGAATGCACGATAGACCCCGGTATAGGCCAAAAATCCCGTCAAGAAATAATTGTGGATGTCACACTGAATGCTCTTATCGGCTGGGAAGAAATCCAAATTGATGCACCACACTCCACGCAATTTACCTCTCAGAAAGTCCAGATTGATCTCATTAAAAAGACAGAAGAACTCCTTAGCAGGACCACCCGAATGCTGCCCGTCATGGCAATGGCTGCATAGGAGGTCCTATGGGAAAAAAATTCACCGGCATAAAATTAAAATTCTCAGCAGATGGAGAGTGCACTGATATTGTCCGTGGGAAAGAAGAAATTCCACATCGGGTTGACATCATTGCACAGAAGATGGCGGCCCGGGAGTATGATGTCCTGGCCAACATGTTTTTCAAGTTTAACATCCGGGACTGCCGCAACGCCTCCACGATTGATCAGATTAGGCAAGAACAGAATCTGTTTGAGGAGTATTGCAAAATCATGGAGCCCACCACCCCTGATGCAGCGTAACACAATCTATTCTATTTATTTGGCCCATTTAGCAGGGGGCCTGCAATCCGGCCACTCCGTGAATGAGCCAACGGAGAAAACTATGGCAGAATTTAAAGTAGTAAGTTCGAAGGATCCAAAGGCCCGGTATTATGACGCCGGCGGAATTGAAACACTCGATATCTTGAAGGCTAAGCTCACACCAGAGCAGTACAAAGGTTGGCTCATAGGCAACATGCTCAAATATTCAAGCAGGGCTAATTTCAAGGGGTGTTTTGATCGGGATGTTCAGAAGGCCGCTTTTTACAGTAAGGAACTGGCCAGGGCCAACGAAGAAGCAGAAATTAAGGATGCAGCATAGATGAACTTTGCAGAATATCAACAGAAAGCACAGGCAACAGCAGTGTATCCCGGCAAAGGTGAGAACCTGTTTTACCCGACCATCGGCCTTGCAGGAGAAGTGTGTGAAAAAATAAAGAAGATCATGCGGGACAAAGCCGGCAAAATTTCCAGCACCGACAGGCTGGACATCGCCAAGGAGTTAGGAGATGTTTTGTGGTACGTCACAGATATGGCCACCGAGCTGGGGTTCCCTATGGAGGCTATTGCTGCCCTTAATATAAAAAAATTATCCTCACGAGACAGCCGTGGCAAGATTGGCGGCAATGGAGACGACAGATAATATGCTCACGCATAACACCAATAAAAGGCGTTCCTTGGAACCTTACCCTTGTCTGGCCACTAACAGGGGTGACTCTCATCCTCGGGCCGGGGAACGCCATAATTACGACGGTAAGGATGAGATAGTGGCGTACAGAGCAGAGCTGGCTGAACCGGGCAATTGTGACCCACATGCGGTGAAAACCACGTCGCTGCAGTCAGTGCTGAAGGAAACAGGAGAGCGGGGCCTTGCTTGCGTCAAGGCCCTTTCTTTTGTGGAAGCGGTTTTTCCGGGCAGCCAAGTCGTTCAGGTCAGCCCTTGATAGCCGATCATCTTATTGCAGCATTCTATAAATATACCGGGCTGATCCTTTGGATTGGAGACAAGGTGGCATTCGAGTGGGAACAGTTGCTACTTATGATCGCCGTTCAGCTCGCCTTGGCCGATGGGCTCAATGAATTAAAAGATTATAAACGCCCGGTTGCCCAAGCAATTTTTTGGTGGATTGTACTTTGTTATATGGCACTCGGCCGTGGGCTGGGATAAACAAATCAGCTATATAATGTATTTAATTGAGTTTTTTAAAGGATAATGAAATGGATTTTGAAGTAGACGGGTGGAATAATTTTTGTAGAGTTTTTGAGTTGCCAGAGCAATACCCTAATGGTTTTTGTTTTGGTGGTGGCCGCCCCGTAAATTTTCAAATGGTAGATTGGTTCAACCCAGTACGAGATATAAGCCAACCAGCAGTATCAAAAGATGTGTGGCGTGAAAAGGTTGGGGAAATTGAAGTAAAAAAAGTGACAACAGAACACCTTGAAAAAGAGCTTATCCCATGGTTAAGAGACAAACCATATGTGAAACCAGGAAAAGAGTACCTTGTTCTTTGCAACTTCGGGGCGGCAATAAAATTCAAGTCAGCTTTATAATATATTTTGTCAATTTCCCAAAAAAAGAGCCCCAAAAAAATTTCAACTTTTAAAAGTTTTCGAAAATGAAGCTCAAATATTTCACAGAAGCCAGGACAGAACGTGGCTATGGCCGTACCGGAATTGTCTTCCCCGAAAAGATTTTCTCTCTCTCCAAGGACGGGAATCAGATCTGTTTTATGGAAGAATGTGACGGATACTACCACCAAGTTGTCTCAAAGGATGAAGCTGTCGAGATCCTGCTCGAAGCCATAGCCTGGATAGAGGGCAAAAAGCCGTAAACACCTATTGCTAATGGATCGGTTGGTCGTCCATAGTCTTCCCCATGGACAAAACAAAAGTATATTATCAGACAACTTGTGGCTGCACCTATACCAGGGATCAGCTTGCCCGGGGTGATAACACACAAAATTACAGACTCGTGTGTCCTCGCCACCGCACCTTCATTGAAACAAAATTCGGCTTCTGTGCCGATTGTGGAAAAAAGATTTCATATGCCAACCCGAAGCTGGCTGTCGCCAAGAAGTGCGAGACTTGTAATCCGGGCCTCACCAGGAGAAAGCGACATCGAGGCAAAGCGAAGGCGAAGAAGAGGCTGCGAGTTGAGCGGCTGCCCAATGAAGAGATAATGCAATCATTAATGGATCGGGCAAACTGTACATGCCGGCCGCTGTGCTCGGAAATGTATATCAGTAAACCACTCCTTCCTTGCCATGACTGCATTTACTATGAGGCGTCCGATCCGCTCAAAGACTTGGCTTATGATGTTGATCTTGCCGAAATAGATGCCTTTATCCGTGACGAAGATCCCACGACAAGAGCTGAGGGCTTGGCCACATGGGGAAAATATTATGAAATGAGAGAGAAAGTGTTATCAAAAAAAAGTGCAAAATAGATAAAAAATTGTTGCAAAACTAAACTTTTTTTTGTATTTGTTGTAGGAATTTTTTAAAAGTCAGTTTTAAACTACTACTGAATACGGAGAAAAAATGACAACCAAATTGCATGAAGTCCTGGCGGTCGATAAGGACAAGGCCAATCAGGCAGCAGCCATTGTAGGAGAAACGACCAAGCTTTGGAAAAAGCCAAATGTTTTCCTGGGGACTAATAAGAAACTGGAGATGTTTGACGAAGCGAGGCAGCATGAAGCCGAGGCCGTTGGAGAAATCTTAGAGCTCACAACCACCGTTGGTGCCAGGCTGGAATACACCCATACATTCATCAATGCTTTTTTGAATGGCTTGATGCAGAAAGAGTCAGCCAACCAGAGGGCCAACGCAGATATCATCCTGGATGACGGCAAAACACTTGCCGTAGATATTCCGGCCACCATGCTGCTCGCTTTAGAAAGAGAGCTGGGCAAACTCCGTCAGGTGTATGCCGGCATTCCTACGTTGGATGCCAGCATCATGTGGCGTAAGGACCCTGCAGCCGGAGACGGTGTCTACCAGGCAGCCGAGCCTACAAAGTCCCATAAAACTGAAAAGACCATGAAGGTCATCTCACTGGCTGCGGCAACGCCCCAGCATAAAGAGCAGGTCATCACAAAGGATCAAGATGCAGCCATCGGCCAATGGATTACCAAGAAATGGTCAGGCATGATCACATCAGCTACAAAGGCTTCAATGCTTATGCGATTTGATGATGTGATGTCCGCCGTGAAAAAAGCCCGGATGCGGGCCAACGAAACATCAGTTATAACAGGACATGACATCGGGGAAAGACTCACAAGTTATATCCTCGGTTCAATATAAAGTTTAGCAGACAGATTTATTCTTAGGATTATCCTCAAGTGGTTCCCTCTGTGATTTATCTAAAGATAACAAAGAAGACCGGTGGTTCAAGTCCATCCCTGGGCACCAAAAAAAATCTATGCCCAGGTAGCTCAGTTGGTAGAGCATCTTTTGTCACACGATAACTCGGTCACATGCAACCATAATTATCCCAATTCTTTTATCTGCACAGCTTTAGTAAATGAGTTCTTTTAGTAGTTTGCGAGTTTTACATCACGCCTTGGTCGCCAGTTCAAGTCTGGTCACGGCCCCCATAAATCATATGGCCGTGTAGCTCAGTGGTAGAGCATGGGCACTTTATCCTAAAACACTCGGGAAACGAAAAGAGAACAATAATTCGAATGATTTAGCTCAGTGGTAGAGCAGCTGGCTAATACCCGGTTTGACGGGGGTTCAAATCCCTCAATCAATTGACACTGGGAGGGGGCAACAAGGTATGCCTCCTCCCTACTTTCTCCAAAATGTTTGCAAAATAGCATAAAAGTATTGCAAAATAGATAAATTTTTTATATTAATTGTGAGAATTTTTTGAGAAATAAGATGGCTTACAGCAAATAAAAATAAACTTGAAAAGTTATATTTGGTGCCATCTGGATAAGAAGGGGCTCAGCGACAAAGCAAACACCGAAAATGAGTGCGTATCTTAAAACCCTTCTGGGAATTTGAAAGAGTATATAAACACCGACGGGGCAGCCCCTCGTCATAAGGCAGAGATCCGCATCAAAGACATAGGTGCCATACACACCTTCTAAGCCTCTGCCTGGGTCAAGCTTATTTTATCCTTGTTTACCAAGATGGTTTACAGCAATTACAGCAATAACTGTCTGCTTAACGTTTGGAGGCTACATGATAGCAACGCACGAAGGGGCACATCAACATGTTTCTACCCTCAACCCCCACCTGGAATTTTTTTCCAAAGCAGGATCCCTTTTCACGAAAAAAGAGGCCGCCTATGAAGGTGAAGCTACCGCTTTGTCCTTGTTTCAGGAGTCCTGGAATGGTGACGAGGAAATTGCTTTCCGCCTACTCTTGTGGCTGAGAGATTGCCGGGGAGGATCAGGTAACAGGTCTGGATTCAGGGAATGTCTCCATTGGCTCGCAAAGAACGGTGGCTCTAAGTGGATCTCAGCTAATCTTCATTGGATTCCTCTGATCGGCCGCTGGGATGATTTGCTTTCCTTATGGAAGACGCCTATTGAAAAAGAGGGCGCGCTCATGTGGGCGGGAGAAATCAAAAATAGCAATGTTCTTGCAGCCAAGTGGTGTAACCGGAAAAACTTTCCTGTCAAACATGCCCTTGGTATTAAAAAGGAAGGAGACTTCCGCAAGGTGCTGGCCGCGATCCGAAAAGAGCATATTGTTGAGCATAAAATGAGCACGGTTGCCTGGGACTCCATCCAATACAATTCCGTCCCTTCGGTTGCCATGTCAAGATATGCGAGTGCTTTTACCAAAAAAGATGAAGATCGTTTCACCTCATATAAAACTGACCTGGAAACCGGCAAAGATACTGTCAACGCCTCGGCGTTGTTCCCGCATGATTGCGTGAGAACTATCCGTCAGGGAGAGCACAAAATTGCCGACGCCCAGTTCAATGCTTTGCCTAATTATATGGCCGGTACCAACGAAAAAGCGGTGGTCTTGTGTGATACATCAGGCTCCATGGATGTAAAGGTTGCTGGTTCAATCAAGGCAATTGATATCTCCCGGGCACTTGCTCTTTATTGTTCAGAAAAAATTGGGAAGAAGAACCCTTTTTATAAAAAATTCATTGCTTTTAAATCAGAGTCTAAGTTTGTTGACTGGCAAGGTTTAACATTCTCTGAAGCCCTCATGGATCGGAAAGTTTTTGATGGGTCAGCCGGGTCCACGCGGATCGACCTTGCCTTGAACTTGATTTTGACAACGGCTGTGGCCTTTAGGAGTCCTCAGGCAGAAATGCCGACCGCATTGATCATTGTGTCCAACATGCAATTCAGCGAAGGGGTCACGCTCGAAAAGGCTCCCTGGGACCGAGAGGCGGAGGATGTTGCCCCTGTCTCCATGATGCTGAGTTGCTTTGAGGCTGCCGGGTATAAAGCTCCGAAAATTATCTACTGGAACACAGCCGGGTATGCAGGCTCTCCAGACACGATGGATAGCGCTGGTGTAACAATGGTTTCCGGCTTTTCACCATCAATTTTAAAAGCCATCTTTAGGGCGGAAGACTTTTCCCCGATAGGTGTCATGGCCAGGGCCTTGGCCAAATACGCAATTTTAAAACCATAATTTTATGCTGCTGTGATGCAAGCGGGCACAGAATCCCAAATAAGCAAGTGGGTTGTGCCACAAGCAGACATATCGGAAGGGGAACGGCAAATACCCGTCCGGTTTATTCCCAATGAAGCCAGCGGGTTGCCGCCCGTTGAAAAGTCGCCTGGGTGTGATGGCTCAGGAGAGCCAGTGTGGCTTTGACGGCTGGTAGCCAAGCGCTGCCGTGGACTAAAGGGATGCAGGTTCGAATCCTGCCAGCAGCACCCATTATAACCCCCAAAGGAATCCTTTCCTATGAATGCAAAATACCAGATCAAACTCCCAGGCAATAAGATTATCTCTGTTGTCGGGCGACCTTCCAAGATCAAAGGGTATTCCAAATTTAATTTTTTTACTCATAAATTAGACGGCAATTGGCACATCCGTGAATTCACAACGGGCCTACGCTTATGTAGCGGAAACACCGAAGCTGAAGCTAAAAGGCTGAGCCGGATTGATCTTTCTACAATTTCGGCAGAAAGTTTGCAAGCCTATATAGACAAACAGGACATCCTTAATTCTGGAGAGCCAGAGTCATGCGAAAATGTTTAACCATATTTTTAGTTCTTTTTATCTCACACGCGCTCGCCCTGGAGAAACTTGCCTCCGCCGACCTATCCATTGGAATGCCTGGCAGTTGGGTTGCCACCGACCTATCCTATGAAGCCAAACCCATACCTAAAGAAAAAAATGCTCAAAGAAGAGCCCATAAACAAGGAGCCGATTAAGTGAAAATTATTGAACAGTCCCATGAGATACAGGCCTATAACAACATCGGCATGATAGAGCAGGCCGGCCGGACCTGTTACCAGACAGGGGAGAAGATTGGCTGCACCCGGGGTTATGAACACTATAAATACTGTCCCCATGCTGAAAGCTGTGAGACCTGTCCCTCTCACTCTTCCAACGACTTTGCCGGTATGCTGATCCGCCGAGGCCACCATGCCATGATCGAGTTCGGGGATATTATTGTCAAGTTCATCACAAACAGAGGAGTGACACACGAGCTTGTCCGGCATCGTCACTGCTCATTTGCTCAAGAGAGTACACGCTATGTAAAGTATGAAGGGGATATGGAGTTTATTAAACCCGTGTGGATTAATTGGGCAATCAATGAAGACCAAAATGGCTTTATTACAAATGAAGAAACTCCAAATGATATTCCTGCTGGCTGGTGGACTCGTTCAATGGATGACGCAGAGACTACATATAAACACATGCTCCACCATGGTTGGAAAGCCCAGCAAGCCCGGGAAATTCTCCCCAACAGCCTGAAAACTGAGATTGTGATGAAGGCCAATATCAGAGAATGGCGTCACATCCTCACGCTCCGTTGTGCCAAAGCATCCCACCCCCAAATGATTGCATTGATGAAACCCCTACTGGCTGAACTTAAAACTAAGATCCCTGTTGTCTTTGATGACCTGAACTTTGAAAGGGTTGGGTAAATATGATGGTTCCAGAAACAAAAATTAAAACTGGCTCAGTGTACCTGTGTTTCCCGACACCTCCAGAGGAGTGTGAGTACATTAGAATTGTTGATTTAAAGGGCGAGGAAATCAACTTTTGGCATAATTCAGAATGGAAAATGACGCCGAAATATACCATGGGCGCTGTATTTGCCCAGGTTTTAGAAGGGCTACTCAACATAAATGTCGGTAATGCCGCACCAGTGGCTGAATAGCATAAATTACGGATTAAAATAAAAAGGAAATTAATATGCTCGTTTTTTACCACAGAAGTGACTACGATGGAAAATGTTCTGCTGCAATTGTTCTGAAGAAATACCCAGATTGCCGGCTTATCGGCGTGAGTCACGGGGCTCCCGGAGTCCTGTTTTTTGATAAAAATCCGCCAAGTGTCAACATGACATTCAAAAATGAGGCCGGAGAGACAGAGGAAGTGCTTCCTGGGGAAAAAGTCTTTGTTGTGGATTACTCCTTTTCAGAAGCTGAAATGGTTTGCTTGGACTTGTTTGCAAAACTCACCTGGATCGACCACCACAAGAGTGCTATCGAGGCTTTGGAGAATTATTCCTTTTACGGTCACAGGTCACCACGCCTGGCTGCATGTGAATTGACCTGGCAGTTTTTGTTCCCGGAAGATGAAATGCCCGAGGCCGTCCGGCTGCTTGGTGCCTATGACTCTTGGCGGCACCATGGACATGAAGATGAGGATGAGTTTAAGAATGTTCTTCCGTTTCAGTATGGATTGCGGGAGAGATCTGCCATGAGGCCTAACGATGATCTTTGGGAAAGCCTCCTCGATTTGCCATCCGGGGATATTATGCTGATAGATGCTCTCCTTGTAGAAGATATTTGTACTGTGGGCAACACCATACTCAATTATGTGGATCAAACCAATGCAAAGATTGCGAATAGCATGGCTTTTGAGGGTGATTTCCACGGATACAGAGCAATCGCAATTAACCAGCCATGGGCCAATTCAAAAGCTTTTGATGCTGTTTATGACCCTGATAAGCATGACATCATGATCCTCTTCGCTACAAAAGGAGATGGGATGTTCAAACACACATTGTTCTGTGACAAAGAGGGTATAGATGTGAGTGCTTTGGCCAAAAAATATCCGGGCGGCGGAGGGCATGCTGGAGCGGCCGGATTCATCACTGATTCAATCGAAGTTACAGCAAAATCAAGTTCTCTAAAAAAAGTTGCATAAAATCAAAGAAAAGTATTGCAAAATGATAGATTAATTCTCTATTTTTTGTTGAAAAGTTTCCAATAATACGCAAAAAGAGAGCCGATTTTATGAAAGCAGCAGACATCAAGCAGTTACGAGTTAGAGAACTCCGAAAAGTAATGCACGAAGACCCCGAAATGGATGGTTTATTGGCCTTGGACGCCGATGCCGTGCCCAACAATTACGAATACAACACCTACGCATCCCGCTTCATTGCCGGGATGCGTACCAGGAACATCGAAGTAACAGAAGGGCAATACGCGGACAGGGAGAGCACCATGACCTTTGCCTGCAACATCTGTGGTCACACCTGGAGCACAATGGCAAAAAATGCTCAGCAGCGAGGCTGCCCATTATGCAGGAAGTTTCAGGTTAATCTTAGGAAAGCAAAGAAGCTATGGACTCGAAGCAAAAAAATCATCCGGGACAAAGGCGGCAAAATTGTCAAATTCCCACCGACTGACCCGGAGAAAAAGCCCAGCGTTGATGAAAAGTTCCTTTTGCTGTGCCGTAAAGGCCACCGGTTTCTTTCCAGCCACCGGCTGCTTGGCAAGGATCGTTGGTGCCCTATTTGTCCGACCGAGCCTGGCACAAGGGATGTAAAAAGCAAAGAGTCATCTCAGTTTGTTTATAAAAAACGATTAACCAATCCGGAAAAGTATGCCCGGCTGAGAGACATTGCAGAAATCAAGGGATCACGAGTGATTGACGCCTCTTACCAGACAGAAGCCTACACATTACTGTGTACTGCTTGTGGCAAGGAGTCTCGTGCGACTGCAAAGCAAGTATGTGACAATCGGTATCTGTGTGTTGATCGTTGCATCCAGGGAAATAGATTCACACTCCATGATAGATAGGTAGGAAATATGGCACCATTCATAGAAGAGACGGAGATTCGGCCGAGAAACTATGGTTCCACAAGCAGCGCCGACATGGTACGGCTGTCTCTCCTCATAGACACGTATCCGAGTTTGTCTATTAAGATGATAGTCCAACTGTCCGGGGTCAAATTGACCGGTGAACTTCCATCTAAGGTTGATATACAACAGAGGATCAGAGGCTTTCACCGGTCTGAATTGCTTTTCGGGCACGCCCGGCATCGGCTCAAGCTTGAAATGGCCGCGCCGATTGATTCTTTCTCCACAAGCTGGTGGGATCGGGCCGTAAGGGAGGACTGGTCAGAAATAGGCATCATGCCATACCAACAAGAAATTATTGACAGATTGGATCCGGCCCCCCGCCGTGGTGTCCGGGCAGATAGTATCCGGGCAGATAGTATCACTATAGATAATATCTATGTCCCTGAGATTACAAGAGACAGAGGACGGGCCAATCCATGGCGTGAGTATATACCGGCTCGCAATGACAATCCCTGGCGTGGGCATATACAGGCTCGCAATGATGATCACGTAGACGCCCGGAGATTCAGGCTGCATGAATTTGATGAGGCTGATCTTGGTGTCCATGCTGGCGGGCGTGAAGGAATGCAAGCTGAAAGTGACCGGATATTCCGCCAGTTGATGGAGCAACATGAAGTTGATGCGGGCAGGGGCTTATGGGCAGAGACTCTTGGGACCGCTGATCCTGAGTTTGTTCAAATACAGCCAAGGGACGGCGGAATAGACCCCAACCTTGATCCCATAGCAGAGAGCCTTCGCATCCGGGAGGCTGGCGGCTCCCCCTCCTTCATGATGCGTCCTGATGGACATGCCTCTGTGGTTGACTCAATGGAGATCCTGAGAGACAACGAGCCTGCCCTGGAGACGCTTGATTTAAGAGGCAATGAGCCAGAGCCAGAGCCAGCACAACAGACGGAAGGAAGGCTCCGACAGACGGAAGGAAGGATCCGGCGGTTGTTAAATAGGTTCCCGAACCCTGCCAACATCTTTCGGATCCGTGATCCCACTCCCGGGTCCTAAGAACCTGGCAATAACAATAACCTTTTACCTTGAGCATATTATAATGATACCACAACTTGATTTTACCAAAGCACCACCAAGCACTACACCCTTGCATGTTCTGATGGGGAATCCCTATCCAGAGCCAGCAACTCACTGGAATAAAATAAAGCGGGCAATGGGGGTGCCAGGCCACCTGACCAAGAAAAAAATTGTGTCGATCAAAAAGGCACCAAAGCAGATTAATTTCACCAAGGCCGTCCGGGCACAGCTTGTGACTGCCGATGTAATGTATTCCTTGGTGGTCAATTATGAGCCCAGCGACCTGAGCACTCAGCAACCGGTCATTGCCGCCGCCGGGGCGCTTCGTGCAATCAAAGATATTCAAAAAATCCATTGGAACGGGGAAGATCCACATTGGCACCCCACTGCCTTTAAGGTTTACGGTCAGATGGTCGGAAAAGTCCATGCCATCATAGAAGCCTCGGCAGGGGACACGATGTCATATGATTTCTTCAATTGTTGCCTCATGCTCGCTGATGATATGAGCGTGGAAGCGAAGAAGTCTAAAGATATATGGCTGCATGATGCCTGGGACCGCCTGGTTAGATTTGTCCGGGCTATGTACCTTGCTGAAGATCCGGAGCTTAATCGCTGGGATGCCATGCTGCAGGGTGACGAGCTGGGACAAACACTTCAAGCAGCTATCGGTTAAGCCATTTCTGTTTTTATTTTGAATATTTAATCTAAAGGAAACCATATGAAAATCCATATGAATGGCATGAACCCTGACAGCCTAAAGGTCTTAGATGATGACGGTAACGACCTCACAAGCAAACTGTTGATTAGCAAACTTGAGTTTAAAGTCGGAGCGGGTTCCGGCGGTGGGGCTGTATATCAAATATGAATTGCTACGCAGTGGAACCTGGAACTGAGTTGCTTGTGGCATACCGAGGCGGATTCAATTATGCAAAAAAAGTTACGGTGGTCCGGATAACACCTCAACAAATTATTACTGATTGCCCAGAACTCAGATATTGGAGAGCATCCGGGAAGCAAATAGCTTCTAAGCAGGGGCATATCTTAAAAGATAAAGGAATATAATGGAAATTTTCCAGGAAACAGATGGATTTGAGCCAATTACTATTGTTTTGGAACCCAGATCAGAGGCTAATGCCATGGTCACAATAGTGGATGACGTCGGGAGACAGAAGTGGGTTATGCCCACTTCCCCGCAGAAAAAACTCTCGGCAAAAATTTCTGATGCATTTTCCAACCAGAAGGTGAAGATATAATGGAGCCGAAAGACCCGGATAGAAAGAATGCAGCCATCGGCGGCATGGGTGTAGCAGCTATTGAGATAGAACTGATGGTTCGCCCGGCTGATGAGCATTATCGGCATGCAAATGTCAGGCATCTTTTTGAGAAGCCAATCAACAACGGCCCGGGGTATCGAATTGGCCAGGCCACCAAGTGGGCCAATAAATACAGCAAAAAAAGGAGATAGAATGTTCAGAAAAATTATGACCAGATTTTTTCCAGAAAAAGTGCGGATATTTTTTGTCAGGCTCTGGATCTGCTGGTTCCTTGTGAATTCACAGCTAACTTTTATTGCACTCAAAAACGGGGGCTCACTATCTTGGTTTCTCTTTGGGATTGCACTCGATGTGTGCATCTGGGCCTTGATTCTTCCTGATGCTTTCTATTACGCCAGATTCAAAAAAAGGGAAATAGCAATATGCGGAAGGTAGTCTCAACAGAAAAAAAGCCAATCAAATTGTGGCTCGATGATATAGAAGATGGAGCCCTGGAACAGGCAAAGAATTTGGCCAACCTCCCGTTTATCTTCAAGCATGTTGCCATCATGCCCGACTCCCACCGGGGATACGGTATGCCCATTGGCGGCATCCTGGCCACCACTGATGCAGTAATCCCCAATGCGGTAGGCGTTGATATTGGGTGTGGGATGTGTGCCGTTAAAACGTCCATTCCAGATGATATAGACCAGGAAACCCTCAAGAAAATTATGGGTGGGTCTAAAGAGTACCATGGGGGGATCAGATCCCGTGTGCCTGTCGGATTCAAGCATCACTCCAAAAAACAGGATGAACACCATATGCCCGATCCTTGTACATTGCAGAGTACATATACTGCGTCGGCAGAGTATGAAAATGCCCGGAAACAAATCGGTACCCTTGGTGGAGGAAACCATTTCATTGAAATTCAAAAAGGATCAGACGGGGCCATTTGGCTGATGATCCATTCGGGCAGCAGGAATTTGGGCTACAAAGTAGCGAAGCATTACAATACCCTTGCTAAAGAGCTAAATGCAAAATGGTTTTCCTCAGTCCCAGAGAAGTGGGGCCTTGCTTTCTTGCCCGGGGCCTCAGCAGAATATCACGACTACCTGGAAGAGATGACTTATTGTGTTAATTTTGCCAGGGCCAACCGCTTATTGATGCTGGAGAGGGTTATGGATGCTATCCATGCGATTCTGCCAAATACCAGTTATGCCGAAGAAATTGATGTTTGTCACAACTTTGCTGCCCTGGAGTGCCATTTTAACAAGAATGTTATGGTCCACAGAAAGGGTGCGACCATGGCTCGGGATGGAGAGTACGGAATTATCCCTGGATCCCAGGGGTCAAAGTCCTATATCGTTCAGGGACTCGGCAATCCGGCCAGCTTCCAGTCATGTTCTCATGGGGCTGGCAGAAAAATGGGACGGAAACAGGCCATTAAAACCCTGGATTTTAATGCTGAGAAAAAGCTGCTCGATGGCCTGGGCGTTGTCCATAACCTGAGAAATGCGAGCACACTGGATGAGGCCCCAGGTGCCTATAAGGATATCTCAGTTGTCATGGCAAACCAGGAGGATCTGGCCAAACCGTTTGTGGAACTCACCCCATTGGCTGTGATCAAAGGGTAAGCTCTTTAATGTATTAACAGGATTTTCAACTATGAGGAAAAGTCATGCTAAATAAACAAGGCCCAGGAAAGATAGACTGGTGCGATAAAACGTGGAATCCGATTTCCGGCAAATGCCTTCATAATTGTGGATACTGCTATATGCACCGATTCTGGCTGTTACATCCTGATATGGCAAAACATCAGCTAAAAGGAAATTATCTTGCTGACAATATGCCAAAAAACCCGTCAAAAATTTTCGTGGGATCTTCCACAGATATGTGGGGATCGTGGGTGCATGATGAATGGATTGATAAAGTTTTAAATAAGGTCGAAAAAAACCCACAACACACATTCCAGTTTTTAACGAAAAACCCTGAAAGATATGGTGATTATAAATCACTACCTAAAAACGGATGGTACGGGACAACAATTGATGGCACAGATAAAACCATTAGCAACCTACGGTATTTGGTAGAAACCGTTCCTGATAGGTTAAAATTCGTTTCGTTTGAGCCTTTAATAGAGAAGCCGGATATAGGCAGTTGCCACGATTTTTCTAAACTTGGGTGGGTAATTATTGGAGCAGATTCTTCAAGAGGGGCAAATAAGCCACCAAAAAAATGGGCAGATTTATTAATTTCTTGGTGTCGGCAAGACAACATCCCGGTATGGGTAAAAGATAATTACGGATACCCGGAAGTTATCAAAGAATTTCCGAAACAAAAGCATGACGAAAACTCACTAATGAGCCGGATTGAAGAATCCGGTTAATAATATAAACACATCCAAGAGAAGAGAAGAGAGGAGCCAAAAATAAAATGCTTGAAATAATGATTGATTTTGTAGAGGAAAATTGGAGTGCCTTTGTGTTCCGGTGCAAAGAAAGCGGGATGACAAATCAAGAAGCTGAGGAAAAAATTGATAAAATGAAAGCCGAGGCGGGGATCTGTTGATATGGAACCTGAAACAATCGCTTTTCATAAAAAGAATATCGACGGCCTGAGCCAAAAAGCAATGGCCTTATTACAAAGGTTTGCTCCCATTGGTCACCCGTTCTTTATTACGGGCACCGGGTTGCCTGAATACTTCAATGCCCGGTTTGATAAACGGGGAGGAATGACTCCTGAAATTTCTAAAGAAATAGGACCAAAGTAATGAAGTTTAAAAAAGCAACAATAGTACTGAGAGTTGCCGCCAGGCTGCTCGGCGTCTGGATACTATTTAATATTACCGGATTCGCTATCTGCATGTGGGGCCTTGGCTATTCCCTACCAACGAGCATGTGGATTTCTGATGGCCTGGCCACTTTTTTGTTCGTGGTGTACTGTATTTATTTGATTAAATTTAGAAAATATTAGGAGGCGGCGGCGGCATGGGTGGTGTGTTTTGTGAAAAAAAAGTTGGGTGCCGGGATTCAGGGATCTTCATTAAATTTTTGCCCGGCAATAATACGGCAGCGTATTGTAGCGGCTGTGGAATATTTATAAAGAATCTTAATGCAGATGAACGAAGACTGCACAATAAAGAGATCCATTACGCCGAAACCAAAGATGATGTCCTTGGAAATTTCACCGCCATGCTCCAGGAGAACATGACAATCAAAGTAAGCAAAACAGTTTTCCGCTGCACAAAGGTAGAGATTTATTTTGCTGGCACCAAGATTTGTGAAGACTATGTTAAATAAGGAGAGAATCCATGGGAAGTAATTCACCGTCACGATTCCGCCGGGAAGGCCAGAACGCTTTTGCGCCGGGTTGCGACCCTGCTGATTTGTGTCCATATAAAATAGGCGACTGGGGCGGACGTCACAGCTATTGGGTGGCCGGCTGGAAAAAGGCCGAGCGCGCACATGAAGCGGAAGTGGCTGAGCAGAAGGCAGAGGATGATGAGTTCACGGCCTTCAAATACAGTTGCCCATGGAATCAAGGTGAGGGATGCGAGGCGGTCCAGACGGGCTGCTTCAAAGAGAATTGTGCCCCTTGGTACTTTAAGAACTTATAAGGAGAGCGCATGGCATCTTGTGAGAACAAAGTCACACAGACAATTAAGTCCGGGTGGGAATGGAATTTTGCGAAGTCCCCCTGCGGTTCCACCGGAATCAATGGCAAGAGGCTGGTTTGTGATGATTGCAAAAAGGAACTTGAAAAGAAGTATCCCCAGGGTTGGCGTAATGCTCCTGGGGACACCTGTAAACACGGCACTTATATTAGTGACCCTTATGGCCCCGATATTTTGTGTGGGCTTTGTGAAGAAGAATAATGCTGATTGGCAAAAAGAAGGGTCCAAACCGGCTGATCGGGGGATACCAGATCATCCACAAAGTGTCCGGGGATCTCCATCCGGAGTTCAATAGCCATGAGGTTGTGAGCCAAAATATCACCGCAATTTGGCTGGAGCAGTTTAACACCGGCAAAAAATATAAATGCATCCCTATTTATGTAGGAGATATTAAAAACTCGACTTATGTTGAAGAGTTTTAAGGAGAAACACCATGACTGATAACCAATATAAACTTCAAGGTGCAAGTCACCTCGAACCCGACACAAAATACAAACTGGTTCCAATTGTACTGGCAATACCTGAAACAGTTTCAGAAAGTGACATAGCCGATGGCTTAAATGAAATGTTAAGAGCAGCAGCAAGTGAGGATATTTTTGTGGCAGATTATACTTTGCATGGCTTAAAGAATCTGCAAATCAAAACGACAACTTCTCAGCCAGAAGAAGGTGAACTGTTTGGTGATCATACTATCTGTGTGAAGGAGATTGATAAAATTCTCAGCGTTTCCACAGGGAATATCACAGAAGAAGATACTCAATTGCTGGCAAAGGAAGACGTTTTTTCTGTCGGTGTATATGAGGAAGGCTTTTTTATATATACGAAGGGAACCCCACGTAATGCGAACAGTTACTCTGATGCTTTTCATGGCATTGTGTCCTTGGGCCGTAAATTAGACTGCCGGTTCATCAACTTTGACAGAGATGCAGATTGCATGCCTGGATTGCCTGAATTTGACTGGTAGAGGAAGACGCAGACTTGCCAACAGACCAGGACAAGTTTGATGCCATGATTGCCTGAAGGAATTTGAAAAGAAGTATCCTCAGGGGTGGCGTACCTTGTGAAGAAGAATAATTGTGCTTTGACTTCCTTATGATTTCGGCATACAATAGTTCCAGAATCATAACAACATTAAGGAGGGTGTAATGGAAGCATATCTCGAAGAAATCAACAGAATCAAAAATGGAGTTGCCATGACCGAAGCGCTGCAGCTTATGAAAAAAACCGGAATGACACAGAAAAAATTGGCCAGCTTAATTGGGCTTTCAATCAGCACGTTCGCTGAAAGGAAAAAAGCCGGTACATTAAATCAAATAGAGTCAGAGCGCATACTGAGGCTTGAAAAAGCCTTTGCCCTTGCTACGACTGTCTTTGATGGTAACCCAGATGCAGCCAAGGGTTGGCTAATATCGCCTTTGCGGGAATTCGATCATAACACAGCCCTGGATATGCTGGAAACCGATGTTGGGGCTGCCGAGGTCATGAATCTGCTAAATTGCATAGAGCATGGAGTGTATTCATGAATCATACCGTCGCCTGGCGGATTGCCTCTGCTAAATATTCAAAGGTTGAAGCATTCAGCGGGGAAGGCGGGATGATTTCCGGCGGCCGTTGGAATACACTGGGTACTCGGATGACATATACTTCCGACAGCCTTGCCCTGGCCACCCTGGAAATTTATTTGAGGCTGGGCCGGAGCTTACGGCATAAGAATTTCAAGGCTTATAAAATTGAGATCCCAGACGCCATGATCAGATTCGCTGTAAAAATGACAGGAACAATATCAAAGGATGATTCCCGGAAAATAGGTGATGACTGGATAGAAAAAGGAGAATCGTGTCTAATGGTTGTCCCCAGTGCAATCATTCCCGCTGAATCGAATTGCCTTCTGAATCCTGAACATCCGGATTTTGAAAAAATTATCATTCATGATGCTGAGGACGCTTATTTTGATCCAAGGCTTTAAAAGGAAGAACACCATGCACCCCGATGTAGAAGAACAACTTGACGGAATCGACGCCGCCTTTTTTTCCGGTGATACTTTCCATGACAAAGAGGCCCTTGAAAAAATTGAGCATTATCTCGCCCGGTGGACCCGTGAGGTTGCCAGCATCAAAAAAATGATGAAAGATCCTGAGTGGCTCGGTGAGGAAGACGCAGACTTGCCAACAGACCAGGACAAGTTTGATGCCATGATTGCCAGCGGAAAAAAAGACTGGCCACGCAAACGATTCCCAGAGGCCTGTATGGGAAGAAAAGTCCGAGTTTTATCCGTTGATGGCACTGATTATATTGGCAAGGTGGTTTCCAGCAACCCCAACAGTTTCCGTGTGCAGTCTGACTCAATTGCTCAGTGGTTCCAGCGAGGCAATGGTGAGGCTTACAGCAACAATGATCGTGTGATTGAAGTGTTATATGGAAAATAGATTCAAAGAAACCATCACCCTTATGAGAGGAAATAGTCATGACCAAACTCAAATATCGCTACACTGAAGTTGGGTATTGCCAGGTCCATTATTCTGCCAAAAATGCGGATGGTTTGCCTGTCTATTATTGCCTCATGGAAGAGGATGATGTTCTTGTGAAGTTGTACCGATGCACAAAAGATGGAGAAGCTGATTATCCGGTAAAAATTGTGCCTGGTGCCAAGGTCGAGCTTGAGATCCCACCGGATGAGTATGGCCAAGAAGTTCATAAACGCTTTTCAAAGGGGAACACTGATGTGGAATAAGCTGTGCAAACTCGTTGAGAAAAATAAAATCGAGGCCATGTACCCAATCATGGAGCAGGCCAAGCTGTTTGTCTTTGATAAACCGGCACATGAATTTTTACCCAGGGAGCTTTCCTCAGAGATGGTGACGGTTATTGAGAACTTCCGCCTTCCTTTTAACTGTATTGCAATTGAGGATCCGGGCAGCCTGATTATAATTTCCGAATTTTCAGACATCGAAGCCAAAGAAGGCCTGAATCAGCCTAGGATATTTGTAGAGTTCATGACTTCAGGGGCCGAGAAATCGGCATTTGACACCCGGGTCGATGAACAGATGGTTGAGCAGGGCATCCGTTCGGCAAGAAGAGCAAGTACCCCGCTACCGGCAGGAGCCTCTATCCTTCTCGTCGGGACTCTTCATGATATCCAGTGGAGCACCAAAGGGTTTAAGTCTTCATCCACCCTGCTCGAATTCTTCTCGTTTCAGGAGGATTTCATGGCCCGGTACCTGTCAGGTGAAGCCCTTGTCCAGTTTCAAAAAGAGACTGGACAGATCGTTCCAAACTGGCGCTGTGCTCTGCAAGAGATTGTGTATTTCATGCGCCCGAAGAACTTTATCCTGGAAACAACGCCCAAAAAAGTCCGGAAGCCTGGCAAGAAATTTATCCGGCAGCATGAGAGACCCATCTACACTGTGCTGGAACCTGGTGCCATACGGAAGACCATGGGACTGAGTGTTCCTGCTCCTGATGGTAAATGGCGGGCTTCCCATGAAAGAAGGGGTCACAACAGGATCTTGCGCCATGAACGCTTCGGAGAGAATCGTGGGAAAACTATTTGGATCAATCCCACCTGGATAGGTCCCAGCGAGGCTGTGGCTGGTAATAAAAAATATAAGGTGAGGTTGGATATATGAGGAATTTGACAATAGAACGTATTTTCCCGAATCTTGTGGCGGCCCCGGAGACAATCAACCAGGTGAGGCCTGGTGTATGATCTTTAAACCTGGCAAACGCCGCCTCAAAAAAATTGACGACGAGCTTAGAGCACACGCCGCGATGCTTGGAGCTATGCCTGACATGGAAAAACACTTTGGGACAGAAGTCACTATAACTCGCGAATGTATAGCCGACGATTGGGCAAAAATAGTAGAAGACAATGGTGACTGGTGGTGGTCCTTAGAATGGTTCGAAGATAAAACTAAATGGGGATTTGGGGTATGAGCTTTAAATTAGGCAAACGCCGTCTCAAAAAATATAATCCGGAATTTAAAAGAAGCTGGCCCGGTGTTAGTAGGACGATGATCAAGCTCTTCGGAACGGAGGTCACCGTTATCAAAATCACGACAACAAAGGTATTTGAAGGGGAACTCGCAACTATACGAGAAGACACTCGTGGGTGGGCATGGCGTGTGGAATGGTTCGAAGATGAAACTGAATGGGGGTTTGGGGTATGAAAAGAAAATTAAAGGAATATGACCCAAAACTCAGAGGCCCCCAACCGGGCATCGCGGATAGTATGATCCCGTATTTTGGAACCGAAGTCACCATAACTAAAAGGGATCCAATAGATGGCTGGCTGCGGATAAAAGAAGACCTTGGTAGTTACTGGTGGTATCCAGAATGGTTTAAAGATGAATGGGGGTTTGGTATATGAGCTTTAAATTAGGCAAACGCCGTCTCAAAAAATATAATCCGGAATTTAAAGAAAGCTGCCCCGGAGTTGATAAAGCGATGATCAAGTTCTTCGGAACGGAGGTCACTGTTATCGAAGTTACATCTTCAAGTCTACTTATAAACGGGCTTGTATATATACAAGAAGACACTCGTGAGTGGTCATGGCATACAGATTGGTTCGAACCTGAAACTGAGTGGGGATTTGGGGTATGAAAAGAAGATTAAAAAAATATAGCCCACATTTGCCAAGGAGGCCCCTGGGTGCTCCTGATAATATGCTGAAATACTTTGGGACTGAAGTCACTATAACTGCAAGGGATCCAAGAGATGGCTGGCGGCGGATAAAAGAAGACCTTGGTAGGTACTGGTGGTATCCAGAATGGTTTGAAGATGAATGGGGGTTTGGAATTTAAGAGAGGGTGAACCTATGAATGCTGACGGATTTTATAATTAGATGAAGGCCAAGGATATCACAGAGGAGCCTCAATCTGAATACGTGTGTGACCGGTGCTGGGAGAATAAAACGGCGCAGCCCGATTGGCTCTGCCATAAATGTGTCTTAGAATTGGCGGCTCAAGTGGAACAGGTCGATAAAAATAACCGCTGGTTTGGATAATGGCCCGCATTGTTTGTTTTTTGGTGACTTTATTGATGAACATTCACAAATTTTAACTCAAGTAGAGGGGGAATAATATTATGAAAAAAGGTTTAAATATACTTAACTATGGCGAGGCTGCACATGTTAGCGAGTTTATTCAACACATCCAGTGCATGATTAACCATGAAATCCGGCCCAAAGAAACCTTCAAGGAACATTTCGACCGGCTTTTAAAAAAATATGTTGATGATCCGGATGCCCATATAGCAATTAACAATTTCATAGCTCACCAACCCAAAGAAGTATTATCCATGGTTCCGTGGGATGCTTATGAATTTGGAGACCCGGAAGCCACCGGCAAGAAGTGGCATAATTTTAATCTTTTTGATGCAAAGGAACAATAAAATGGCAGATGCAAAGAAATGCGATGTGTGTGAGGACTTGTACGAGTGCGGTGCACCCGATGGCACTTTTCGGCCAAAAGAGAAGAAACCGGTTGCTGTTGTTATCGTGAAATTTCGGGATGGGAAAAAAGACTTGGATGTTTGCCCCACATGTATCCACGGCTACTTGGTCCGAATGACCAGGGCACTTGAATCCCCGAATATAAAGTTAGATGGCCAAAGTAAAGGATAAAAACGGAGATTGACCAAGAATGCATGTTGATGATTTTATAGACAAAGAATTAGGTAAATGGGCTTATGCGAGGTGGGTTCTTAATTATTTCCGTTTGCCGGCAGCTCTCCAGAATGATTTCAGGCCTTATATGAAGGATTTTAAATTATTCTGCACATATAAAGGCCGGCGGTTTCGCTGCACGGGAGCCAGCCGGATGGGAGATGTGTGGCTTGCAAAGGATCCAAAGCAAGATTGCGGGTATGATCTGCGAGTTGATGTGACTGAGTGCGGCCCCTGGGGGGACACCAGATAATATGAAGAGTGAACCTATGAACGCAGATGAATTTTACAACTGGATGAAGAACGCCTTGGATTTCCTGGGCCTGGAATTTTATGAAAAAGAGAAGATGAACCTGAAATTCAAGCAGAACGAGATTGTTGCCTCCTATAAAAATGAAGAGATTCGATTTAAAGTCGAAGAGGAGAAATAAAATGGCAGATGCAAAGCTGCTGATCCGCCATGATCCGCTTGAAAAAGAACCAGAGAAGAAGTGCTCATTTAAACATGAGCTTTATCAGGATAAAGATGATTTGTGCCCGGTGTGTGACGATCCTCTCAACCCAGATTTTTGAGAATTAGATGTTTAATATATTAAAGGGAATTAAAGTATGAAACTTAACATCACAGTTCACATCGACGACGAATCCGTGATCAATTTGCTCAGAAAAATTGTCAGTGCTTTCCTGGACACCGCCGTTCCTGAAGTGAAGGTGGATGAGCCTAAAGTAAAACCGCTAAAGCCCGTATCACCAATGAGTATCAGAGGAGAGATCCTGCAAATAATTAACAGACGGGGCACAGGCATAACCTCGAGAGAAATCATAACGAAATACTCATACAGTCGTGTCCAGGTGTATAATACGGTTGGTATCTTGAAGAAAGAAGGCCAGATTATTGCCAAGAAACGGCTCTATTTCCCAGTGCCAGCTAAATGATGAATCACTGGCAATTTAAAATAGCGCCCCGCATTTTTGTATTATAATTGAAAGTTAGTTTGTAATGGAGAGTCATCCAGGGTGCAAATCCCTGGTCTCACTGAACCGCCAGTTCCCGGAGGCTACCCCCCGCTTCCAGGTTCTGGCTTATCTTATTGAGCCTGCATTTCGTTCATTCGCCCGCTCACAAAACTAAATCAGCCCAGGAGGCTATTATAAATTTATCCAAAGTAGGACGCGGCTCTCTTGCGTCAAAGAAAACAATTTCATCCCGGATTCGCTGCCGGTTTTGCCAGAAAGAAGTAAAAAACCAGGAAAATTTTTGCGACATGAGCCACTTTATGGCTTATCTTCGGAAGCGTGAGGCCGCAAGTAACCACACCGTGCCCCGCTATGCTGCAAAACACACCACGAGACAGCCTGACCCAAAGCGTCGGGTTGCAATGGCTTTGTAGATTTGGCCGCTTGACAAGAGGGCCAGGAAGCGGTATATTGCTGAATAATTTCAGTGAGTTCTTTCACAATTTGCCCCCAACGACAAGCCAGTACGCACAACGATTTGTCCGAACAGCTCAAAGTTTCGGAAAAACAAAGTTCGTGCCCGGACAAAAAACCGATAAGTCGGCGAACAAGACCGATAAGATGGAGAGCAGTACCGACAAGCTGGAGAGCAGTACCGATAAGCTGGAGAGCAGTACCGATCAGTCGGAACATAAGTCCAAACAGTCGAGATAATCTGATAGGGGTAAATCACACATGCCGCATAACCATAGAGAACTCTGCTCCGACGGAGAGCAGTACCGATAAGCTGGAGAGCAGTACCGATAAGCTGGAGAGCAGTTCCTTGCCAGCTCATCCAAAAGTCCAGTTGTTTATCGCCAATGTCCAGTTGTTTTGTATTGGTGTCCGGTTTTTGTATTAAAAGGCGGGTTTCTAACGAGAAGTCCAGTTTTATAACGAGAAGTCCACTAAGACCGAGAGCAGGCTGAAAAGATGGAGAAGGGGACCAAACCGAGCAGATTCAAAAAGGTTGATGGGCGGGGCTTTCGGGCGTTTTGGGGGCTTTTTTAGGTAAAATCGTAGTTTTCAGGGGAGCTTTCGTAAAGTG
>PJEL010001096.1_pt1 | contig 28715 bp, 25 predicted proteins | sample 1853271 | NCBI WGS metagenome assembly PJEL01 (sample SAMN08108733, study PRJNA415343) | Invertebrate metagenome, whole genome shotgun sequencing project. | host: Globobulimina | place: Sweden: Gullmar Fjord | collected 2015-08 | reverse complement strand
AAGACATGTACGTATGATCATGGCGTCATCTAGTTTCACGACTAGGTCTATGGTAGAACGCGTTCCACAGAAAATCGTACGATTACGATGGAATGCAACTTACAAAAGTACAGGTGGAATGCTATGCGATTTGTTCTACAAAAGAAGAATGGCAGCAACAGAGGCGAGAACCATGCTCATACTTGCCATAGCACCAGCATCTCGTGCCTCCAAATTGTCAATGAGTGTATCTGCTTGTCTGCTAGCAGCTTCTGCAGCAGTCTCGACAGCCTCGACAATTGGGGCAACAGCCTCGACAATTGGGGCAACAACCTCGACAATTGGGGCAATAGCCTCGGCAATTGGGGCATCAGCCTCGACAGTTGGGGCAGGAACAACAGCTGGTTTCTCAGGAACTGGACTTGGTGATGGGACTGGCTTTGTTGGAGCAGCTGCTGGTTCGGGTGCTGGTGCACCAAGAGCAGATTCAAGTGGAGAGCACTCTGGAGTCGTGCATGTTATGTCCTCCTGGATAGTTCCCAACTGGAACTTTTCCCTGCACGAAAAAAAACCGTGGATCAGTTTGCAACTCTCGACTCCCCCAGGAAGACCCACAACCGACCGGACTGTCTCTCTTGGTGTCTCGATCGAGGCTCCTATGCCATGATGTTGATATAAAAAACTCATACAATCACGTACGCGCAACATTCACGGCACACGTCTGGTCCCCTGGTAGCACACTCAGCTCCGACGATCTGTCCTTGGACGCGCCAAGGGTTACCTCTTGGCGCCAAGAGGGCAACGAGTGCAACAAGTAAGACAGCGTTGTAGAATCTCATTATTGACAAGGTATAAAGAACAACTTGGTACATTTATATATGATGGAGATCAGGTGGTTGTAGGATCATCTGATGAGAAATGCAGAGTTCCCATCAACGCGTACGCGGTGCCTCGATATTGTCAAAAGTCAACGGTTGGTTTCCACTCCCATGAGTGGCTTTCATGCCAATGAATATCCATGCATGGACAAGCATGATTCATATCATCAGCATATACCATACAATTACGATGCATACATAGTATATGACCATGCATGTTCTTCTTTGATACATCATCATACTCCATCTCCAACAAACACACACACTAGAAAACTCTACTCGGGAATCCCCATGATGAGTGTGGCGGTATCATTATATACAGTGGTAATATCCACACAACCAATCCCCTGTACAGACCCAGGGAGCCACGAGGTTGCACTATGATGTTCTGCATAGTGTGAAAACTCTCTATATGTCATGACATGTAGATGACTATCATGAGCTTGAAGTTCATCAATATATGCATAATATGCCTCTGCCTCAGCTCCAGGTCCTGTGGCATACAGGACATCCTGATATCCTCCACTCTTCTTATCAATATGCTTTTGAAGTATCCTATGTATTAAAAATGCAATGAAGCTGTTGGATTTCTGGCCACTGAGGAGAAAACCAGAGAGCATGAATGTCTTTCTCTCATCTCCTGCCTTGTATGAAGACCAGCGTTGCATGGCCTCTCGTGGTTCCCAGGTCACGACGAGTTCTTTCTCTTCCAGAAATTCTCTGAAAGATTCTCGTAGTTGGATATCTAGATCCGCATATATGCCACCATAGTACCAGATAAGCATTGCTCTAAACACATCTGCCTTTTTAATGTGTGCCTTATCTGCAGTCTTCAAGATGTCCCAGCCATCCTTAATATAGGTTCCATCGAATCTCACATCAACCCATCTATCCATGGTTTCATCTGTCCAGAATATGACTTTGAGTTTGTCTTCGATGGATTCCCAGGATTTCATATGTTCCACCTTGGTCTCTAGAACACATGTATCCTTCCATGTTTGATGGAGAACAATGTGTCCACCACTCTGCAACGATGATATCATTCTATCAAATTCTGTCTCTTGAAATTGTGCATTCATTGGAATTGTTCTCGTTTTACCAGCAGTGGACACTGCAGGGGTATTTTCCATCACCTCCTCCTGCATCTTGACGTCTGTTTTATCTGCATGGTCGCCTGGCGCGACAAGTGTCTGACAGAGGGAATCTACACGTAATGTATGCAGAGATGTTCTATATCCCTGATTGTATGTTATAAAGAAACACACGCAGAGAAGAGAGATGACGAGGATGCCCCTCGCACTGGTCAAACGACTGGAAGACTTCATACACGCATACTTCTGGCAGGGTTGAGTTTCATCGATCGATTATTACAGTTTTTCAAATAAATATACATGCATAGATTGATAGTTACATTTGTATCGATGTACATGCTCACTGATGTGAAAGATTGCAATGCGTTGACCAGGACCACTGTACAGCCCTACATTCTAGAGGATGGTCGTCACCCCATCAGTCATGAGTTCAAGTCTCTCTCTCAGCTTTTCTTGTCTCTGAGAGAAATCTTCAAGAACTGGTACACAAAAACGCAATGAAGTAGAAATAGGTGGGAATTCCTGTGTTGGATATACCTGTGCAAGATCAATCCATGAGAAACATCCCCACAACCCCTCTGTATTTTCTAGCATCAGGGGTTCACAGAGACGAAATGGTTCCACCTCTAGGACACAGAGAGGTTCCTGCTTTCTATATCCCAAACGAGTTTCTAAAAATGTTGGACCATAGACATGGAAATCATCTAGAATCTCACCAATGCGAGGCTCTGTGCAATGCCATGCTCCAGTTATCCGAAAGGCACTGTCAACTGGGATAGCCTTCAGGGACCTGACGTCTTGAATTTCAACACGTGAAGCCCAGTCGGGTTTTAACATGCCCGGATTAGTATGAAATGATGTTGGAAAGAAATATGTCAGATCTTGATGAAGATTGGATGCGAAACGAGTGTCGAGAATTCCCCCCTTTCGAAACAGAACCGTCTGGGCACGGTCGTGACATACTGCGCGAATAATCGGGTGCCATTCTTTCAACGCTAGTCTTTTTGTTGTTGTCATTTCAAAATGATTATAAATTTACAAAATCAAACGAATCCTCATGAACTACGACGAGCAACTTTAGACCATTGCTGGGGCTCTGGAGTTCTTGATACCCTTGATGGCCTCGGCATAGTCCTTGGCACCGTACACACCGCTTCCAGAGACGATAGCGTTGGCTCCAGCCTCAATAACCTTCCATGCATTCTCTGGGGTGACACCACCATCGATTTCAATCCATGGGTTGACTCCCTTCTCATTGCACATGGCCTTGAGTGCTCTAGTCTTGGCAACCTGGGACTCGATGAATTTCTGTCCTCCGAATCCTGGGTTGACAGACATGAGGAGCACCAAGTCGACATCCTCCAAGACATACTCAATGGTGGAGAGAGGAGTAGCTGGGTTCAACACAACTCCAGCCTTGCATCCAAGGTCCTTGATCTGGTAGACAACACGGTGCAAGTGAGTGGTGGAAGACTGCTCAGCGTGGATAGAGATGATATCAGCTCCAGCTTTGGCAAAGTCTGGAATACGCTGCTCTGGCTCGACAATCATAAGATGGCAATCCAAAGGCTTGTCGGTTACTGGACGAAGGGCATCCACAACAAGTGGACCAATGGTGATGTTTGGTACAAAACGACCATCCATAACATCAACGTGAACCCAGTCACATCCTGCCTTGTCAATAGCTTCAACCTATGATGAAATAATACGCATTGTTGGTGATGGTCTTGATACTCAACAAGTATGTGTGTCAACGACACTGGTAGGTGTCTCTTTTGACTCGTCCACACTGGATATGGCAGTATCAATACTAGGATTCTTTTCTCACTATTATAAAAAATCAACATACCTGTTCTCCGAGCCTGGCAAAGTTTGCAGACAAAATGGAAGGAGCGACCTACATGACATGGCGACGTCGAGACATGTCAGAGAAATCTTGATGCAAATCATCTGTCGTGATGCAGATTGACGTACCATAATCTCATTCTTGGAGCATTTGTCCACTCTGCTGGTGGCAAAGACCTTGACTCCACAGGCGCGACGAGAAGTTCTCGTGGTTGGAGCTGGAGCGGCTCTGAGGGTGTTTGTCATTGCTCTCTGCATGGTTATTGTAGTCTATTGAATCTCAGATTATAATGAAATAATACGTATAAAAGATGCTGCGGTAGTGAGAATTGTTCCATCCAAGTACATTGTGCATCGTCTTATCCTGTCGTCTCGAGTGAGAGGAAATGCATGGTCTTTTATGATGCATGGTGAGATATCCGTCATCTGTGATCGTACGATACCAGGGATTCCTCTGAGTAGTATTCATACATATAGTTGTATATTTAATGGGTGTGGGGATCATATAATGTGTTCATAAGATTGCAATGGAGCACAGGGTACACTCCGTAACGACGAGTCGAGTCTGTCCTTCCAGGGCCTTTATATCGACTAGACGATGCGGCTGTGCGGCCATCCTGCACATATCTGCACCTCGTATTAGAAAAAAATCGATTAGGGTATTCTCCAGAGGATGCTGTACAGCAGCTGCTCGTGATGATAGGGATGCTGGGCTTCAAACAGGTGTGGAGCCCTTTTCCATACAAAAGTTTGTCGATAATAATTTCATACCTCTGGCCTTACTCTCGGCTGCGTCCTTTGGGTGGATTTTTCCAAAGCCAGGGGAGATTGCCGTGTCTATGAAATTACAGAAATTTTCCACCGTGGGTCAATTTGTCATCTCTGGAATGGTTCTACAGGCAAATCAGGTGGCAAGTGCAATCAAGTCTCCCCTGCCATTGCTCTATGGGATCATCTCAATCCTTTTTATCACTCCTCTTTTAGGTATAGCAATTATGAATACGCCTTGGATTCAGCCGTTTGAGTTTAAAATTGGAATGACAGTCTTTTGTTGTGTCCCAACAACATTGTCATCGTGTGTGGCCTTGGCAAATGCTTGCAACGGGAATGCAGCTGTCGCTCTGATGCTTGTAGTCATGACAAGTACACTGGGAGTTTTCACGATACCATGTATGCTGAGTTTTGTACTTGGATCCACCTCGCTTGGGCAGCAAGCCTTTGATCAGCGAGAACTACTCAAGTCACTGATTGTATCTGTCCTCTTGCCCCTCTTTGTTGGAATTGGATTACAGCGCATTCGGAATGTCGCTGATTGGAAAGACAAGAATAAAAAACTGCTATCGAGAATGTCAACCATGTTTCTGTGTTTGACTCCATGGATGCAATTGAGCATAGCGTCTGCGGCGAATTTGCCAATTGGGCCGGGAATGGTCCTGACAGCACTGGCACTCGGCATTGGAGTACATGTTGTGTTTTTGGCATTCAATATGGTGACGACGGCTGGTATACGATTCAACACAAATGAAAACGAGAACAATGCGATACGAAAAGCAATCATACTTTGTACCAGTGAAAAAACCTTGCCTGTAGCAGTTGCAGTGATTAGTCAGCTCAAGGGCATTTTGGGGTCTGCCATGGCATTTGCTGTCCTCCCCTGCATCTTTTCACACATTGTTCAGACGATTATTGACTCGGCTCTCGTCTCACACTGGAATACAAATGACGCTCATCGACGTAGAGTTGCTTGAAAATATGTATGATTTACAGGATTGAATTATTTCTTTCGTCTAGAAAAACCAACCAAATTTCCAAGGAACGACCCCTGAGGTTTGGCTACAGGGGATGCATTGGCTGAAACTGGTGCACTCCCAGATGCGCTTTGATACTCATCTGAACTATCGTCTGCTGCTGCTTCTGAATCCTCAGAGGATGAGACGAGATCAATTGGATGCGTTAGACTTTTACTCCTTTTGTTGAAACTTCCAATGTCCTGCTGATACTCTTTGTCCGTCATTTGATACTCTGGTTCATCCCACAAGTCTTCCATGGTTCTATAGGGACCTCGAGGGTTGAGCCACATGCCTCCGTTCACCATGCGCATCTGGAATGCTATACCGGATATCAGGGCATAGTCAGATGCACTCAGCTCCCAGTCAAGAACGTCAAGGTTTCCAGCGATGCGAGACGGGTTTGTGGACTTGGGAATCACAGATGTCCCATGCTGCAAAGCCCATCGAATCAACACCTGACCAACATTCTTGCCCGTGCGCTCGGCCACACGCTGCACACGCGGATCCTGCATGAGGACCGCAGACACCTTGCGAGGGAAGATGGACTCGCTGTCCGGGGAGCCGAGGGGAGAAAAGGCAGTCACATGGATCTGGTGCTCCTTGCAAAAGGCAATCAGGGCATCGTTGCGGTGGTATGGATGCACCTCCACCTGGCACACCGAGGGACGCACGCTGGCATACGACAGGATATCGGCGAGCTTGGCCGCTGAGAAGTTGGACACGCCAATCGATCGCACAAGACCATCACGCACCAGGCCCTCCATGGCCTGCCACGTCTCTTTGATTGGCGGGCTCACCGTGTCTCCCACATTGCCAGACACTGGCCAATGAATCAGGTACAGGTCGAGGTAGTCTACTTTGAGTGCCTTGAGCGAGGCTTCGCACGCTTGCCTGACCCTCCTGGCACCATGATCCGAGTTCCACACTTTGGAGCATATAAAGAGGTCCTGGCGTGTGATGAGATTCTTTGCAACGACGTGGTGTATTGCGTCTCCGACTTCATCTTCATTCTGGTACACGCTTGCGCAGTCAATATGCCTATATCCTGCTTTCAGTGCACTATAGACTGCGTCTCTGACCTGCCCCTTTTCAGCCTTCCAGGTACCAAGGCCAACAAGTGGCATGCTATATTCACCAGGGAGCAGGGTAGCTTTTGGCATGTGTCTCTCATGGAGTATCCTCCCGGTTTCATACGCATCATGCTCTGCCTTGGCAAAATATTCATCACGATGTGCAATTTCCCTTCTCTCGCATTTCTGCGCTTCGATCCAGTGCTCTTCTGGGATGGTCTCAACATCAGTAAAGTCAAAAACTGTCACCTTTGCATCGCTCCATTTCATCACGCGGTAGGCATCACACCATTGCTCACTCTCACTTCCTCCTCCAGCAGACGACGCTGCTTCAATCATTCTATGCAAGTCTCGTTCGTCAGGTACAAATTCACTCAAACCATATACAGACGCTGGTCGTCGTCAATGTGCTTTTCCAGTCAACAACCTCTACTCAGCTACAGGCACACATCCAGAGGCGATAAAAACAGTTTTCAGATATCCAATGTGAAATACCAGAGGTAAAAAAGAGTATCGTACAGTTTTCACTCCAGTGCTCCTCCGAGCAACAACAAAGTCAACGCTATGCACAGTTTGTCCCGCACGTGTGAACCAACGCAGTCAATGGTGGTTTTACTCGTGAATATGCGATATGATGGAATAAAATACGACGTGAACCATCGATCTGTAAGAGTTTCATCGAACTCGTCGTGTTTTCTTTCGTATAAGGTGGCACTTGTTGTTCAAACTTTCTTTTTATATTCACTATTTTGATTTTTTCTTTCCCAGAGAACAAAAAAATTCTAGCGTAGGAAAAAAACATGATATCGAACTCATGGCCCTACCCAACACGTGAAATCTCTTCAGAATCCACGTATATGGCATTTACAATCTACATGAATTACATTTAAGAGGCTCCATTGGTTCTGATATCCATACGTGTCAACTGGGGTACTCTGATCTCTGGTGAGAACAATCAACCAACACGAATCTATAACGCGTGGTTTCTCTTTGTACACCTACGCTGGTGAAACCTCATTTCCATAGTAGAAATATCCATTGATTATAGAAGAATACAGTAAAATGTCACGGGACGATCCGTTCAATGACAACCCGTTTGCGGTTGGAAGTACAGTTCAGCAGGAAACTCCCAACTCTGGAGGTGCCTGGGGAACGAGTCAGGGAGGTACCAATGCTTGGGGATCATCTCCGTCAGATGCACCTGGAGTAACTCCAGTGCCTTCAACGTTGCCTCCAGCGATGGGATTTGGAGGAGACTCATCCTTCAGTCAAAGTGTTGATGTGAGAAACCAAGGAGGTTCCAAGGAGAAGGATCTAGATAAGAGAGAAGCTGAATTGAATCGAAGAGAAGCAGAGTTGAAACGACTGGAAACAGAGCTGAGAAAGAATGGGGTCATGGTAGGGAAGAGGAAGAATTGGCCAATATGGTGCTCTGTTCTCCATCACGATATCAAAGAGGACATTCCAGAAAATCTCCAATGGACAGTCAGATCTGCGTACTATGCATACGTCGGGCTTTTGATATGTCTTATTTGGAATTTCATCGCCTGCTGTGGAGCGTGGATCACTGACGGCAAGATTAGCCCATTTTTATGGGGAGCATTGTACATGGTTGGTGGTATTCCAGGAGCATGGTATCTCTGGTATGGTAGATTATACAAGGCGACAATCAAGGATTCAGCGTTTGGGTATGGTCTTTTCTTTCTATTTTTCACTACTGCTCACTTGATCTTCACAGCATGGAGTGCGATTGCCCCACCAATCATCAACTCGTGGAGTCATGCTGGATTTTGGGTTGGGGCACAAGAGGTGCAAGGAGAGAGTAGTGCATTGGCAATCCTCTATTATATTGGGGGTGGATTCTGGAGTGCAGAGTTCCTGTGGTCTTTCTGGACACTTAAAAAGGTGTACTGGGCATTCCGTGGAGCGGGTCACTCTGCCCAAGATGTCAAGAGAGATGCAGCACGAGGTGCCGTCTCTTCTGCAGTCTAAATCTAGACCTTTCTAGGTCACCTGTGTTTATACATTAATTATTAGTATGCATATATGTGAGATAGTAGAATCAACTCGTTACCTGTAGAGAATTTCTATTTCCTTGGACATGGTGTTGACCTACACAGTTCAACATGGAAGGGTCCACTGAGTCTCAATTCATCGTACGTGATATCTATGTGTGTGTGTAACGTATTATAATATACTCATTTGAATGATTACCAAACCCTATATTTGCGTACAGGCTTGGATGCGTGGGGTGGTGTCCAAGAGCTTGGAGAACCCACGACACGGAACGGGCCATCCCCCGCTGATTTACAAAAGAAAGGGTTCTATAGCTATAAAATATGACCATGACGAGTCTGATGTACCGACCTGGCACGACATTCGGCAAAGATCTTCGGACCCTTTTCTAAAGTCTGCAAGTGCTGTGTTTTCAAAGCTCAAGAGTGTGGATTCTACCAGTCCACAGAAATCTGGGTCTACTGCGCAATCAAATGCACTGCAAACTGGAACAGCAAAAGGGGTGTCGAAATGGGGGAAGAATCAGGTGAGTGGGAAACCATTTACATCTCGCTTCCGGGGTGTACATAGAACCATCCCGACAAAGAGATGGGAAGCACAATTTCGAAAGGATGGAAAGCCAACATCGTTGGGATGTTTTGATACGGAAGAGTCGGCTGCCAGGGCGTATGATAGAATGATGCTATGGTGTGAGCTTCATCTGAGGAATGGAGGGAAGCCATGTGTGACAAACCTTGACCCAGAAGAGTACAAGAAAGATTTAGTTTGGCTACAAAGTATCAGTCAAGATGAGTTATTGCAAGAATTACGGAGAGAAGGCAGAGAAGAAGCTGCGTCTCGTTTGGACAAGGGTAGGAAGAGGGAATCACCTCCAGCACGAAAATATGCCAGGCCATCCTAACGCAACTCCTCCTCCTCCTACTACTACACACATCATGTACTGTAACGAAATATATAGAATAATACTAATGGTATTGTTATGACACTGCAACACGGACCCTCTTACTTCTCCTGGGCGTCATAGACTCCCGTCCTCTCTTGCTCGAGGTAGCATGCTTGCTCTTTGCTTCATTGTCCCTCATCTTTTGCAACGCTGTTCGTACAGATTTCACATCGTCTTCTTGATCAAGCAAATGTTTGATAAGGTTCTTCTCAAACTCTTCAAACTCGATGTACACATCTGAAATCAGTTGCTCTTGTCTCTGCTTCTCTGCCTGCATGGACACTTTCCATGCCTCTGGCATGCACATTCCATTCGCCAGGTGTGTACTGTTTTCTTTTTTACTGCACGTTGAACACTCTGGTGACTCGTCACCTTCATTCTTGGCAATGGCTTCTTCTTTCAAGCGGTCTATCAATGCCTCCATGTCTCTATTCACCCGAGCTGTTCGTAAAAATTCAGCAATATTGTACGTACAAAATCGTGATGGACATTCCATAATAGTTGTTCGGATACGTAACGAACGTCCAGATGTCTTCTTTGGATCCACTTCAAATCCTTGCTCTCCAAATTTATCAGTCAGACAGGGTCGACAAAAAGAGTGATCACATGGTGTTGTTACTGGCTGTATCATCACCTGTTTGCACAGGACACACACCATCTCACGTAAAGCCCTTGTCGCGTCATTCGCTCTCTTTCGTTGAATCGATTTCTTCGTACCACCTTGTAGCTTGAGACTCTCGGGTGGCGGCTTGGCCCAACCCCATTGCCCAGATGTTGCATCCCAATCCCAGAATGGCGTGTCAGATGTGGTATACACCTTGCCCTTGGCAGTCTTGATCTCACGCAGTGCTTTTTTCGGTAAAATATCACACAACGTGTCTAGATTCCATGCTCCATCTCCAGATTCATCAGAAGACCACGGTGCTGGAGCATTATCACATCTGACAAACAAGTATCTGCACATGAGGAATCCCTGAGTACCCCTCTTCCTCCAACACTTGACAATCCTATAGATTCCATCATATCGCACAGGAGTATCCAGCCCTGGAGCATACGACGATCTCTTCTCTTTATGCGAACGAACCACTCTCACCGGCAGACCCTTTTCACAACTCAAACGAAGTGCCAGGTTCATATTATCAAATGTCTGATCAAAGGATTGAACTTTACTCGTCCTTTTATTCCCAGAGAGATCCCTCCCCCCACTTCCCGTATACAAAAACCAATCCCCTTCATCCAAGTCATCTTCATACCCTCCAGACAAGACCACAGACTGTGCTCCCATTCCAGACTGCCCTGCAATCCCAGCCACATGAGGAAAATGTGCCCCCCATTGCCGACAATCTAATCTATCTTGCCACCATTCCCCAACCTGCACTCCAGTACCCCGAGGATCTGCTTCCGGAGGAATAGGCCCAAAATGATCATTTGGAACATTCACCATGATACGACCAGACGCAGCATTTGCCCGTCCAGTCCTCTGTGCACGTTCTGTCGTAAATGCTTCATCTGGCCGATCATCATTTCGCAACATTTGAGCCACCTGACCAGGTGCAACAGATGCTCTTGATTTCCCCGCCCGAATAGCTCTAATTGCAACCGTCAGTGCTGTATTAATTCTCGGATTTTCGGCAAACTTCCTCCCAAACATTTGTCTGCATGAGGGACACGTATGTTTGTTCGACCTCAAGTTCATATCATTAAAACATTTCAGACAAAAATTATGCTGACATGGCGCCGTCACTGGTTTCACACAAAGATCATAGCATATGGCACATTTCAACCCATCATCATTGTTGCTATTGTTGGTATTGTTGGTGGTGGTATTTTTATTAGGAGTACTGGTAGTAGTAGTATCAGTAGTAGTACTCCTCCTACTCGTAGGATGGTGATGCCTCGCCGACCGACGACGAGACGGCATCATCTCTTCATTCTTCTTCCTTGTTGTTGTTGTTGTTGTAACAGTCCTAGTACCACCTACACACACACACACACACACACCAAGGCATAGTTCAGCACCACCACAACACCAACACGACGAATCAAGACTCTACCCACACATACAACATAAAAAAACAAACAAACACAACAACACATCCAGTATACATAACACATACCCCCACCAAGCTTCTTCCCGCCATGTGCAACGACTTTTGAGGAATCAAAAGAAGATCCACAATCCATCCATTTCCCAGACAACAATTCCTGCCGTTTCCTTGCTTTTTCTTCATCATGTAAACTAGAATCATTTTGAATCGCCAAGATTGCCCTGACCAGGCGTTGCTGTTTCGTCAATCCCCCCATGTGTGAATGAAATGAAATGAATAGTCTACTGACTGATACAGCAACTATTCACTGTTACTACGTCTACGTGTTTATTTTTGTATAACGATACTATAAAGAGGTATGTGTCTCATGTCATATAGTAGTATTGATATCATGTGAAAATCCCAAGAGGCCATCATCATGTGATATCTTCATCAGAGTCATGGTGGTGGTGCCTCGATCGAGGCATGCGGCATATGCCTCGAGTTGAACAAACCATGGTGGCCACCACCACCACCACGTGGACCTCCCCATGCATAGGGAGTAGTAGGTTGATGATGATGATGATGATGACGATGTCTATCTATCTATCTATCTATGTTCCAACATCAACATGATTGCAATGGTGATCACATAGTCAGTCAGTCAGTCAGTCAGTCAGTCAGTCAGTCATGTCTGTACAAACAAACAAGCTTGCAAACAATTGTTGTTGTCTCTTGAGAGAACAAATGCATGGCATGCATTTCTCATGTGCGATTCTACCATTCGTATCACTCGCATTGATTACATTATTATTCAGTATCTATCTATACATAATACTATATCAATCAACGAATGAATGAATGAATAGAAAACAACATACGACATTGTCGCCTGAGGGTCCACGTGAACGACCACTGCATACTCGCAAAAAGTCTGGTGGAAAAAAGGAAGAGAATACTCTACTACAACAACAACAACAACAAGTAGACGTATATTCTACTACTAGTAGTCCTCTAGAACGTCGTGATCAGATTATTCGGTGTGCTACGCGACGTGTGTCTAAAAAGAGTGTTGCGAGGAAGAGTCCGCTGAGGTTTGAATTCTCTAGGAATTCTCTTCGTGGTGTGTCGAGTCCTGGTATGAACCAGGAAGAGAAGAGAGCTCTTGAACGTGTTATTGATAGAGATTTGACGGATCAGGAGAGGTTGAAGGAAGTGGCTCGTCAGATTGAGAGGGCTCGTGTGCTTCCTGTGGCGTCATTGTATGCACGTCACAAGCTGGAGGTTCTGGCCAAGGCGAAATCGTTGTTGGAACAGAGGATATCGACACAAGGGATTGTCGATGGTGATGAATTGAATCGATTGCTGGAAGAGCTGTCCATACAGTAGTATATATAGTATATAATATATATAGACGTGAAGTAGAACACAAAAAACCAAACAAAAAAAAAAGCAAGCCATGGCACAACGAGTGTTGATTTGTGGAGGTGGACCGACTGGACTATCAACAGCCTTGCTGTTGGCGAAATATGGTATTCCTTCGGTTCTATTTGAAAAGAGTCGCGAGCTACCGCAACACCCCAAGGCACATTGTATCAATCATAGAACCATGGAGGTGTTTCGAGGGATGGTGCCTGGTGGTGGACTGGCCACTCGTGTCCGTGAGGCAATGCCGCCGTTGGAACAGTGGAGATCGTTTGTATACTCTACTGGATCGTTACTTGCTCCTAGATCTCTTCTAGGGGTTGTGGATCATTTTGATACGGAACATGGTGGTTGCATCTCTCCAGAGCCTGTTGCGCATGTGCCCCAACATCGACTGATTCCCATGCTTGTTGATCAGATTGACGGGAGATATAGAGACTTGATTGATTTTAGAATGAATCAGAATATAGTATCCGTGTCACAAGATGATGGTTCTGTGACGGTTGAGATGGATGGGATGGGAACAGAGACTGGTTCGTATCTGGTTGCTGCAGATGGAGCTCATAGTAGAATACGCAAGAGTCTTGGGATTGATATGGATGGACCAGGTACATTGCAGTATCTCGTGAATATACACTTTCGATCGCCCATGTTGGGACGTCGACTTATTGAGGAACGTCGAATGGGTATGTTGTATTTTATATTTGGTACCAAGAATATCATTGTGCTTGTGGCACACAATCTTGGACTCTCTGAGGGAGAGTTTGTCGCCCAGGTGCCGTTTTTTCCTCCACTACAGAATGCAGAGGATTTCGATATGAATCGCTGTAAAGATATCGTCATCAACGAGATGTGCGCGGGTGAGGATGTGACGGACGTGGAGGTCTTGAATGCAAAACCATGGGCCATGGGTGCTGCTGTGGCTACTCGATATAGACATGGGAATATATTCCTTGCTGGCGACGCGGCACATATTGTGCCGCCTTCTGGAGCATTTGGAATGAATACGGGGATTCAAGATGCTCATAATCTCGCATGGAAACTTGCTCGGGTATTGCAGTGTCGTAGCGGCAGCAACCAGGCATCGTTGTTGGCATCGTATGAGGCAGAACGCAAGCCTATTGCAATAGCAAATATGAATTTGAGTGTGGATAATTTTCACGAGGCACTCCAGGTTGCGAGATGTATTGGTTTGGATTTTGATACGGCGCAAACGTTGAATTCAGTCTTGAATGGGCCTTGGTCCTCGTGGGCTCCAGAGTCTGTGAGAAAGTCCATGCTGACGGCAGCCATGTCATCGGGGCTCCTCCTAGGGCAGGCCTTGGCTGCTACCCGGCGGACGGCGTTGGCGGAACTCTTTTCCTCTGGGAAGACTCTTCGGTTACAGTATCCAAAGGAGGATATAGGGTTTGCGTATACGGGGAAGCAGGCTATGATCCATGTGGAACCGGAACTTGTCAGTGCTGTGCATGCGGCGTCCATGCCCAAACCACGTGATGCTCCATACGTTCCACAGTGCCTCCCTGGGCATCGTTTTTTCCACACGCATCTGGACGTTGTGTATTCTTCTATTGGTGACAACAACAACAGTATACAAAAAGGTACCCGCATCTCGTCATTGGACATACCTGCATCTGTAGGGACACGGTGGGTTTTGTTTGTACAGAATGCTCGTGACTGGATCCACCACCATCCAGAGCATATGGACAGGATTGTTCTGGTTGAAGTAGACGACGCATCTTGTCAGATGAACACGGATATAGCACAGATCTGTGTCATAGATATTGATGGTAGAGTTGCGTCATACATGGCATCTGTACAAGGCTATTTCCAAGAAAAGCCTGGCATTCTCGTTCGACCGGATGGACATATTGCTTGGATTGGTCCACCATCTCGTATCTGCTCAGCGCTCAATGATGATCATTTATAATGTTGTTTGTAAACTATTATCATGGACTTGACTGACGTATCGACACAGGTAGACCCTGAAAATGACGAAGTTTTCATTTCTGGGTTGCCTCTGACAGGCGTCACGGAACAGGATATTGCCGACCACTTTGGACAGATTGGTATCATTAAACAAGTACGATGGCTATATATGAGTATCGTGAGCTCTCTTGAGAGGGAGCGAGTGCCTTGACGTGCATCCTCATGAAAACGAACGCGACTACCGTTGTTATATGTGATGATTAGGATAAGAAACGGCGTGGAATGCCAAAGGTATGGTTGTATAAAAATAAAGAGACGGGTGAGTTCAATGGGGATGCGACAGTGACCTATGAGGATCCCTTTGCTGCAATGTCTGCTCCGAAATGGTTTGATGGGAAGGAATTCAAAGGGTCTACGATCAAGGTGAGTATGTCTAATCGTAAAGCAGAAGCTGCTGTTGCGTATGAGAAGAAAATGCAAGAGAGTGGGGGTGGAAATGGTGGTAGGCAAGACTATAGAGGGGACTATAGAGGTGGAGGAGGAAGAGGTGGAGGAGGAAGAGATGGAGGAGGAAGAGGTGGAGGAGGAAGAGGTCGACCTGGAGACTGGAGATGTCCGTCGTGTGGGAATAATTGTTTTGCACGGAAAGATACATGTCAAAGGTGTGGTGCGAGCAAGCCTAGAAGCGGAGGGAGAGGGGATGATGGAGGAGGGGGCTACCGGTCTAGGGAGGGAGATTGGCGGTGTTCATGTGGTAACAACTGCTTTGGGTGGCGTGATTCATGTAATCGATGTGGTCAGGCGAAACAAGGAGATGGATCACATCAGCATCATAGACAACAACATGGGCAGAGAGGATATGGGTCACGCCCAGATAGACACTATGATGATAGACATAGAAGTCGTTCTCCTCGAAGGAGATGATTGTTGTTTTTATTTTCTAGCCGTTTAAAAGAGGTATAATGATACGAATAGTACTGATAAAGATAACGTCGTGGTCATCTTGAATGATGCATTCTCTGGTGCAGCAGTATGTGAAGATATTTTGGCTGAAAACTGACTGCAATTCGTCACCTGCGACACGTGGCCCACACGTTTGTCCAGATCGAGTTGGATATACCTATCAAGAAAGAATGGCGTCCCCAGCATGATCTTGTCATCATTCACCAGCTCAATGTTGGCACAAACCTGATCCAAACCATCCGACTGTCCATAGAATGCAGCAGTCTCTGTCAGGTTTATCGGGACATATGCGCCACCCTGCCCCAGTGTAATACCAATAGGAGGGAGTACAAGATTTATAAGATCTACTGGATTTGGGTATTGCGTTAGACGATGTGGGATTTTCAAAACAATCCTCGGTACCAAAAGGTACCAGCTGAAGAGCTGCCAGTCAATGAATAGTTAGATGCACCAAGGGAGGTTGAGGATACCTCTGGGCATTCAGCAGATGTCTCGATGATTCTATTCGGAACAAGTATGGTAACACTACCGAGATCCACTATCATCGGCTCTGCCTTCTGTAAAGGAGTCCCGAATGACGTATTTGCTGTCCATGCCCTGCTTGCATATGCAGATACACAAACGTTGGTCAATTCCAATACGATATACAACGGCATTACATTCACGTACCCCACCCACGCCTTCCCCATCACAGTGTCGCGACTATTTTCTCCATATATTCCCAGTGGCATGATCACATGACTCAAAGGAGCTCCTTGGACCCGAGATATCTGCCAACATACGAGACAGGCAAGGACATAAGATTGAATCTTCACCATCTTGAATGATAGCCTTGGTACGAATACGATGACTATGTATAGTATTATCTATGGGATAGGAGAAGACAATGTATATCGTAGTATGAAATGAATGGTCCACTGATCAGTGCCGTCTTAACGGCTGGGTGACCTGCAGGTTGGTACAACATAGATGTTGTGTAGATTTGCTCTCGCCCATTTTGGCACATTGTATGGATTCATGCTTTTACAGCATCAGAAATATGCTGGATAGGATTGATGTTCAGTATCATGGTTGCCAATTTGAAAATCCTGTTGTTCTATCATGTAAATCAATGGAGTATGAGCCATCCATCAACTCTACAGAGCCAACAGAGCCTTCTAAAATACCAGCCTGTGTGGCTGCACCTATTGCAACTGCTTCTCCCGGATCAACCGAGCAGCATGGTGTGACACCGGATACCCTTTTTATATACTCTACAACCATTGGAAGGCGGGTAATCTGTCCTACAAGGACGACCTTTGTTATCTTCCTGGGAGGAGCAGCCCAAGGATCGTTGTTTGATGGAGTCAGGCCTGTTGGTTCTTTCGATGTGCTCTCTGGCCCGATGGAATCAAATGGGTCATTGTCCCATTCAATAAATAAATCATTTCCTATACGATTCAAGACACTGGCTATTTCCTCGAATAACGGACGGCACAATGATTCCAAGTCATTCCTTGTGATTGTCACCGTGTCACCATTCTCAAGAGATATTTCAGACTGCTCCAGGGATGCTAGTTGTTCTTTTATTGCACGACACCTTTTGTATACATCCAAGGTTTTATCTACTGAAGAAGAATACAGATGATTAACGAGGAGCTGGTCAATATCATCCCCACCGAGAAACTGGTTTCCATCTGTACCTAGAATCTCCATAATGCCCTCAAAGGCCTGGAGCACCGACACGTCAAACGTGCCACCACCCCAATCAAACACCAGCACAGTCTCTCCATTAGATCCTCCATCTATACCATATGCTAGAGCTGCGGCGACCGGTTCCTGCAATAAATGGACTTTTTCTATTCCAGCCTCTTCTGCGGCTCGGATTGTTGCCTGCTTTTGTGAGAAAGAAAAGTGAGCAGGGACCGCTACAACAGCACCCTCAATCTCATGCAAACTATGACCTGTAGATTGTATGAGATACGTGATGACGACTGCAGAAAGGGCCACAGGAGAGACAAGGCATTCACCAGACAAGGCAAGGCATTCCAATCCATCTTCAGAGTCTGTGAGACTATATTGAAGTGAATCTTTCACGGAATCAGAAATCTCCCCACATGTCAACCCTATACATCTCTTGAAAGAGTAGAATATAGGATCATCATGTGCCACATTGTTCTTTCCAACAATCTTGAGCTCCTCCTTATTGAACCAAACAACCTCTGAAGGGACAGACTTCCTTCCTTCGGAATCTGACAAAACTACTGGCCCATTGTCACCCACGATGGCTATAGAAGAATTTGTAGTTCCTAAATCAATACCTACCAGGGCATGTGGAGCAATCCGATCCACACGAGAGGTCTTTGACAGTAGTGGGACTTGCCTCACAACTGTTCTCGTGTGCAATTGCATGCGACAGCACAATGAGTGCATATGCGAACCACTAGAAGATAGATATGTCAACGTATGATTGTATTAAATTAAAAAGTAATTAGTCGAATCCATTTCCGCTGTCAAGTGTCAATGGGTAGGATTTTGTCTGGCTTTGGGCATTCAAAGCACAGGCTGTTAGAGAAATGCTATTGGATTCCTTCTTTGGAACCTCATCGTTTCCAACCTGCTCATCATCTGATGATTCTGTGGTGACAGAGTCATTTTCTATCTCCTTGGACATCTGAGGTGTCTGGAGTACTGTATGTGATGTGTACATGCCTTTCATTTCTACCAATCTGCTTAAAATCTGCTCAAATGATGGCCTTTCCTTGGGATCCACCACCCAACAGTCCTCAATCAGCTTTTTGAAAGGTTCTGAAGTTACTGATTCAGGGAATGAAGGGCGCTGATTGAGAACACCTACGTAGTAAATAATCTGCATTGGGCTTGGAACATGTCCCCATGGGACCTTTCCTGTTATGCACTCCCAGAGCAGTATTGCATACGAGTACACGTCCACCTTTTCAGTAGCATTGACTCCGTCAAATAACTCTGGTGCCATGTATGCAGGAGTACCAGCTTGTCCATTCATGGTGCTTACAAAAGTCCTATCCTTGAACTTGGCAATACCAAAGTCACACACCTTGGCCCGTCCATCAGAGTCTAGTAAAACGTTTTGTGACTTGAGATCCCTATGAACTATGCTTGGATGTAAATATACCATAGCCTGAGCAACGTCTATGGCTACTTGGATCGCATCTTCTATGGCTAGTGGTCTGCACCTGTTTTCAGATCCTGAAGGGCCGTGTAGCTTTGTATGAAGAGACCCTCCCTCTGCCAATTCTTCTATGATGCAGATATCAGGAGATATTGTACATGCTGCAAGAAACGCAATGATATTAGGATGCCGAAGTCCTGACAATACAGCTATTTCTTGTCGGAAAGAATCCAACTCTCTGCTGTTGGAACTGTATGCTGTTTGCAAAACTTTCACAGCGACTGTGTGGCCTCCCCATTCTCCTCTGAATACTGTACCAAAAGCTCCAGCGCCGAGCTGTTCATGAAGAATGACATCTTCTGGAAGATCATCAGGCAGCGTATCGATAGGTGTAGGGAGATCTCCTTGCACCGCACTCGACATGGTCGTCACAGTGCTTCCTTTTCCTATCTGACTTCCTGACATTGCTACAATATTGCTCACAGTCGTTGGTCTCACTGAGGATGGTTGGCGACGAGGATTGTTTGATGGCTTTGAATCAGTCTCTGGTGATACCATTGATCGCCTTCTCCTTGATCGAATGCATAAGATGGAGATTATCACGGCAATGATGAGTACTGCAGCTACACCGACTATAGCACCAATCAGAACAGCAGAACTTCCTCCACCACTTGTCTTCTCTACAGACGTATCTCCCTGAGCCACATTTGTATCATTTTGATTCACGGTATTTTTCGAATCTTCCACGATTGCAGGTGTTTCTGTGATGTTACTTTTCGTAGGGGTGGGGCTGGGAGATATTTCTTGACTTTCAGGAGAAGGAGCCAAGACTGTCTCTATCTTTGGTTCCACAGGAATGGGCACCATGCCACAGCAAAAACCCATAGAACATTCATCCATACCTCCATTTGTGGGAGGTGGCCTTCCATTGAATGACTGAAAGAATGAAATAGCATTAGCACAGATCCCATATGTAATAACATCTTTTGCCAAGACTGGGTTGCACTGAATCCCGTTGACATTCAAATCCTGAATACCCAGGCTCGTCGATGGCCCAGGATCGCCCGTGAACCGTATTGCAGTCTTTATCTTTTTTGTCTCACCTTGAGAAGAACTCTCAAATGTTTTCATTCGAATTGGGATGCCATACGTCCCATTTCCCCTTGTAACCAGAATAGCATCTGTTATATATTCCAAGTCTTTCTGGACAGCATCCACTAATCTATACACTATTTGCAGAGGACTAGATGCCTCTCGATTGCTTTTAATGGCCATAGTGGCCTCAAATTCTTTCTGGTTGACTGAATGTATCGAATAATCAACATTGAATTCACAAGAATTTCCAGATTCCCTTGCAGCCAGCTTCCTACCAGGGTTTATGACGATGCCAGCATCCTCACTTCTTTCTTCTGCTTGATTATTCGAATCACCAGAGACCCCTAGTATCATGATGAGCACAATACACCATGATATGAGAAGTGCACTGTTCCGTCCATTCATGCCATGCACTCGTTGTCCAGTTGATTTGAGACCCATCCCCTCAGAATCAATTCGTATATTCTCTCTGATCAATTATATGAGGAAAAGTTCGCATCAAACATTCGGCTCTTGGTAAAGAGTATGAGTTCGTCAATGTCAGAGACGAGGCACGCAACGACGAAACTCCATCCACTGCATATTTCCTCGATCAGCAACTATATTCGGAAGACAATTATCATTCTAATACTTTCCAGGTATTTTGACAACACATAAGGACATATACAAATATAATTTGCCAGGAAATATGGGAACATCGTGCCAACGAACGCTTCGAACGACCCATTGCCCTGGGTACCTGGGATATTCCAGGGTTCCAATGTTGTGGCCAACAGATATATAGGGTTCAAGATTACCAACGAGAATAACTGATTGACACAAGATATTGAATATGATTTTTTGCGCTCTGCGTTGGGTGCATCCAATGCCATCATATGCGCGTCTGCAGGCAATATTGCCATCTCATTCATGAGCTTTCCCATCAACTTCTCATTGAAATAGATGAGGATTAACACAACCTTTAGTAGTTGATGCATCTGATATATCCTCTGACAGAGGAAAAGTAAAGTTGGATGAAATGCGTATCGAGTATCCATTTATTGTATACAACAAGTGTCACAGTATATCCATAGCAGCAAGAACAAGTGTTGGTGGCTATTGAAATGTAAATCTCACCAAAAAGGAAAAGGAGCATCCTGCAGGGATAGCATAGGGGCAATATATCCTACGTGCCACTTTATTCTCGTTGCATCTAGAAGTCTTTGCGGACTTGACAGTCTAGACTTCAGTTAATTGCATTTAAGCTCAGGGCTGATTCTCAGGAATCAGGCCAGGTTAACCTGCCCATGGCCCCTGGGTAGTGAATCGTTTCAATGGGTGCGATTTCTCCATGTCCGACACCACAAGATGCAGACTTTTACTTTCAAATTATATTTTATAATCATATTATACCACTGAACTGTGGGAAAGCTTCATGGAATGTTCTGTCGACAAACTATTCCGAGGGTATCTGCAAAAGCAGTAGTCTGAGGGAAACACTCAACTGTTCATACAACTCCGAGCAAACGTGTACAAAACTTCATTATTAATAATGAAAAAATGTCTGGCCTTATTTTGGTTGGTGTCTTGGTGTTTGGTCACCAGGACAGGCGCACGTCCGAACCAGCGTAGACATATGCTGGCGGATGAAAATGAAGATAAAGGAACCTTTTCCGTGACTATAGGGAGTAGTGCGGGGGATAAAATCACAACAGAACCAATGACGTTATTTGTCACCAGTTTTGGTAGGAATATAACGACGGAGAACCCGTTGTCATTGTTTACGATATCAGGGTCTGGGAGGGTCGATGTTCTATATAGCCAGGAAAAGGGGATATTATACGTTCTTGCCTTTGTCGCAAATGCTTCAGAACCAGGTATCATGGAATTTTCTATTCCAGAAGGAGTCACGACGGATGAGGATGGTGCCAGGAACCAGGGAGCATATGAATATTCCAGTTATGCACCCTCGAGTGGATATCCAGTATTTGGATACGTTGTCGGGTGGACAATGTTCGGGGCAGCTATTTTCTCACTAGTGAATGCATCTTTCACCCCAAAAGTGACACTTGGGGTTGGCATGGTGAATTTTGTTGGGTTTGTCCAAGTGATATACATGGTAGGTAACCTGCCAATAACAAATATGCCATGGAACTATAGACAAGCAGCCCAAGCGTTAGATTGGGTAGGGTTGAATCCATCTATTGGGCCGATCGACACGGATTACTCGTTGGGTATACAGCCAGATGTTTATTCTACGTTGCTGGATACGAATACGAGATTTCCACGTGCCCCAATCAAGATACAAGGACAAGTGCAGGAAGAGACAATCCCGACGGAAGAAGTCCGTGATACAGATGTCGATTTGCCATTGCCAATACTGGATATAGTCAATGATACACGAATACCTGTACAAAATGTGACATTCGTCACTATTGAGGAGGTCCCACTTGAGGAAGATATATCTGCAGGCCAGCCCCCTGTAAATCCATTTGTGGTTCCATCTCCACCACTGCCTGAGGAGCAGGCAAACCCTGCTCCACAAGAAGATAATGAGGAAGGCAGAAATCCTCCTCCCTCTGAGCCGAATCAAGAGCCACCCAGGGATACAAATACACAGAGCCCTCCAGATGAGCGTGTCAATCCACCAAGCCCTCAGGAGCCATCTCCTGTAGATGACACACCTACTGTGGATCAAGATTCAAGTCCTCCTCCTCCTCCAATTGAGAATCCAATCCCAGAAGTGCAGCAGCCAAGCCCACCGCCTCCTGAAAAGAAGCCATCTCCAGACGTGAAGTATCCAAGTCCTCCACCCCCAGAGAAGAAACCAGAGCCATCTCCAGACGTGAAGTATCCAAGTCCTCCACCTCCTGTGAATAAGCCAAAACCATCACCACCACCACCTATTTCTTTCAAGCCGAAACCCCCACCACCATTTACCAAGGTGAGTCCCTCACCACCTCCACCAAAGCAGCTTGTCGCGAGTCCAGTCATCATAAAACCTCCTACAATCAACGTTCCTACTCTAGGATCAATTGGAACCGTATCGCAGAGAAGAAGGTTAATGATTGTTGATCCAGTGCAAGCTTTGGGAAGCTCTGGATTCAGTTACACTGTGGTGACAGCGACTCCTGGATCAGTCGATGATGAAAACAGCACAAGTGCTGAGGAATTGGAAGAAGTCATTGGTTCGTCTGTGTTATCTCGTATCAGGACCATACAGAATGCAGGGAATGTACCTGATGCTGACCAGCGCCGCCTGGACGTGCTATGGAATGTCTTATTCTGGTCAGCCATGGCATTGTTGGCAACATTCTTCATCCATGCTTGTATATTACTTCTTTTGCGTTGGAAAATGGTGGATAATACACCAAAAATGCTCCACCTCCCCCGAATAGAACTGGTCGTATTTATGGTAATCATTCCAATGATTTGCGCTGCTGGATGTGCCTGTCTTCAGTCAACCTCTGCAGGAGTTTTGGCTGCAGGTGTCTGCCTTGGTGTCATTGTGCCGTTTGGATACTTGATCATTGTGGCATTGTTCATCATATTTGCCATTATTCAACCAAATATTGAGAAGAGGAGAGCCTTATATCTTGTCAGCAGGAGAGATACCGTGATGGTCCAGAGCAATTCTGACACATCTTCTGCCAGCCACCAAGAAGAACAGGATGCAGATGAATTATCTGAGTCCGTCGATAGTAAAGGGTTCAGGAAAAGGATAATTTCCATGTATTCCTGGATATACAAGAGGGTTCTTTCTCCCATCTTTGGCTTCTCCTCACCCAGAAGAGCTCAAGTCGTCTATGAAAGCGTCGACGCATCCCATCCCATATGGTATGGACCACGTGAGAAGGACAGTAAGCTCGTCAAGAGATTCGGCTGCTTCTTTGAAGACGCTCATGGGCCTCAAGTGCTCCAGGTTTGCAACAGCACAATTGAAGCCAAACCTTCAGCTACAGACAAGGGGGGTATTGATGACGATACAGTATGCTTTGTCCCTGCAGAAGATTCTCAAACGAACGTAGAAATCTTACAAACGTTTGGAGTGCTGTTCGCACTTACAAAGTTGATGCTATTTGCCGCCATTATCAATGCAGCTGGAGGTGTCAACAATGTTGGACAAGTCGTTGTGCTTGTCATCTTGTCACTCCTACACATCATATATCTGCGATATTTCGTTCCATACAGACTTCGTATCGAACTTGCTGCCGAGATTTTGGCATCACTGTGTGATCTAGCAGTCTTCATCTGTGGCATCATCCTGATTGCAAAGGATGTATGGACAACCTCTGAAGGAACCAACATGGGAATCGCCATGCTCGTACTCCAGGCTGTTGGATTCTTAGTATTCATCTCAGTTAGAGTTGGCCTTGCACTGAGAACATTTTCCTTGACACTCTTCTCCAAGAGTTCCTCTTGAGACATTGTCCCACATTCTTATCATCTTGAAATCCTTTTGCTGGTGATTCTTTTCTCTTGTCTCTCGACAGCAAAATTCCATTCCATTTGTAAAAAAGATATTACTCTTGATCGTTCATGATGAAATTCATGGCTGTCTCTCGTCCTACAAAGGCCATGGCCGTGGGCGTGGCCAATGTCTCCGACAAGGGATACGTGTCACTATCCTCTCGGTCTCTCCATCGAATGAGATCTATGTATATCTCAGAAAAGAGATCCGCATTATTCGCAACAATGCATGGTGGATTATCGGGTATCGGTGGGATTGCCATTCTTGGTCCAAAGAGAAATGCCGCCACATATACGACGCATAGGAATTCCTCACGTGTTACTACACACGTATTTAAAGGATTGACTGAGATGTTCAGCCAGGACCCAGGTGAGAAGACGAGAACGAAATACCAGGAACGCGTGGACGCTATCAACTCTCTGGAACCAAGCCTCAGCCAGTTGACTGACGAGGAATTGCGTGAAAAGACAGTGGAGTTTAGGAATAGAATCAAGAATGGAGAGTCGTTGGACGATCTTCTGAACGAAACGTTTGCTGTTGTGAGAGAAGCATCGAAAAGAGTTCTTGGTCTTCGTCCATTTGATGTGCAGCTTATTGGAGGAATGATCTTGCACGAAGGTCAGATTGCAGAGATGAGGACTGGAGAGGGTAAAACTCTCGTGGCTACTCTTCCAAGTTACCTGAATGCTTTATCTGGTAAAGGTGTTCATGTGGTGACGGTGAATGACTACCTTGCAAGAAGAGATAGTGAATGGGTTGGTCAGGTTCACAGATTTTTGGGTCTCGATGTCGGTCTTGTTCAGCAGGGGCTGAATGAAAAGCAGCGTAAATCTGCATATAATGCAGATATCACATATGTGACAAACTCAGAACTGGGTTTCGATTACTTGAGGGATAATTTGGCCCAAGATCCTGAGGAACTGGTTCTTCGGTCATCTGGATTTAATTTCTGTGTTATTGATGAGGTGGATAGTATTTTGATCGATGAGGCAAGGACGCCACTGATTATTTCAGGATCTGCAGAGAAACCTTCCGAAAAGTACATCAAAGCGGATAAGATTGCGTCTGTTTTGGTCAAAGACGTGCATTACACAGTGGATGAGAAGCAGCGCAATATTCTCCTGACAGAGGAGGGATATGAGGCTGCAGAGGATGTGTTGCAGGTTCCTGATCTATACGATCCAAGAGAGCAATGGGCATCCTTCCTGATCAATGCAATCAAGGCAAAAGAACTTTTCCTGAAGGACGTGTCTTATATTTGCAAGGGTGGGGAAGTTGTGATTGTTGATGAGTTCACAGGAAGAACCATGCCTGGGAGACGATGGAGTGATGGGCTTCATCAAGCTATTGAGGCCAAAGAGGGTCAAGAAATTCAGAATGAAAGTGTTACTTTGGCCTCTATCTCATATCAGAACCTGTTTAGAACGTATCCAAAGCTTGGAGGAATGACTGGAACAGCCCAGACAGAGTCTGCAGAATTTGCAAATATCTACAACCTCCCAGTGACTGTGGTTCCAACAAATCGTACGGTCTCTCGTGTAGATAATCCAGATGTCGTATTCAAAACGGAAGGTGGAAAATGGAACGCTGTTGTGCAGGAAATCACGAGAATGCACAAGACAGGACGCCCAGTACTTGTGGGTACAACAAGTGTAGAAAAGAGTGAAATTGTGTGTTCGTTGCTCAAAGAGGCAGGGATTCCATTCGAGGTTTTGAACGCCAAGCCAGAAAATGTAGAAAGAGAGAGTGAAATCGTTGCCCAAAGTGGTCGAAAAGGTGCGGTTACAATTGCAACAAATATGGCTGGTCGTGGTACGGATATTCTGCTTGGAGGTAACCCAGAGTTTATGGCAAGGCTCAAGTTGAGAGAGATGCTGATGCCCAAGGTTGTCAACTTGGTTGATCAAGACGGGACAAGACGTTTAAAGCCTCTCACCTTAAATTCCTGGAATGTTAATCCAAAGATTTTCCCCTGTGATATCAGCGAGGAGGGCATGAAGCTTGCCAAGGAAGCTGTTGATGCTGCAGTCCAGACATGGGGCTCTGGCCAGCTTGATGAACTTGATGCAGAAGAACGACTAGCATTTGCCTGTGAGAAAGCTCCCACTGATGATCCAGTAGTTCAAAAGATTCGTGCTGCCTTTTCAAGAATGGAATCAGACTTTAAAAAGGTGACTGATGAAGAAAAGGTCGAGGTTCAAGAATTGGGTGGCCTTCATGTCGTCGGAACAGAGAGGCACGAATCCCGCCGTATTGATAACCAGGTACGCATTTTACTTCTTAGACGTTCTCATATTCATGTATTGGAATGATGTCTGTGCCAGTGGTGAACAATCGCTGACGTATCAGGCCACTCGGCCTGTATATGATTACAAACTTTTGCACCTGACCAATACTCTATCCACGTGATGGCCGTTGGCCACAACACACACACACGCATCTTTATGACTATCATGTATGTCTTGCAGCTTCGTGGAAGAAGTGGTCGGCAGGGAGATCCAGGATCAACCAGATACTTTTTATCTTTAGAAGACAATTTGTTTAGAATTTTCGGTGGAGACAAGATTCAGGGAATGATGGCAGCATTCCAGATTGACGATTTGCCAATCGAATCCAACATGCTTACGAACGCTTTGGATGAAGCCCAAAGAAAGGTGGAATCGTACTTTTATGACATCAGAAAACAGCTCTTTGAGTATGACCAAGTGCTCAACACACAGAGGGACAGAATATACTATGACCGCAGGGCAGCCCTTGAAGCCTCAGACCTCAGCCCTTTGATGGTAGATTACGCAGAGCAGACCGTGGATGATATATTGGAGGCAAACATTCCTGACAATATCCCTCCAGAAGAGTGGCCCTTAGATGCACTTGCATCCAAAATGATGCAGTACTGTCCAATGATGTCAGACCTCACAGCCGAGTCATTGACCCAGGTCAGTGGTGGGGATTTCGAAAAACTCAGGCAGTATTTAAAGAAACGCAGCGTAGATGCGTACTTTGAGAAGAAAGAACAAGTGGATGCCCTTGAAGAGGGTCTGATGACAAAAGCATGCCGCTTCTTTGTCCTTGCACAGACTGACAATCTCTGGAAAGAGCATCTTCAGGCCATCAAGTTCCTTCAACAGGCTGTCTCTCTCCGTGGATATGCACAGAGAGATCCACTTGTTGAATACAAATTAGAAGCTTATCAGCTTTTCTTGGAGTTGACGGCTCAAATACGACGAAACTGCATTTACAACTGTTACGTCACAGAGTTTGAAGAACGAGCATCCTCCTCTAAAAAACAGGTTGACAAAGCCCTGTCATCATAATATCACCACCAACGATAAAGACATCTTTCTTTGGTAGCTTTCATTTGAGATTAATTTCATTACATTCCAATGGTTAACAAATTAGCTTGCCATCTCTTCATCTTCAGCTGGCTTATTCTTCCAGTAGTCATCGAGGTCAGTGTTCAGTCTTTGAGCAGCAGTCTTCTCATCCTTCATGAAGTATGCATCCATCTCCGCATCCAGTTGTTCCGCTGTCTTCTTCTTCGCATCGTCTCCTCCTCTCCCCCTGCCTCTTCCACGTCCCCTTGACCCACCACGTTTCCCAACTGGTGTCTTCTTCTTATGAACCCCACCTGACTTCCCTTTCGGTGTTTGAGATTTTCCACCTTTCGCAGGCTTTGAAACCTTCTTGACGACCACGTAAGCCGTAGACGAAGGTTTTGATGACGATCCACGACCACCTCTGCCTCCTCCACGTCTTCCACCTCGACCACGTCCTCGAGCCATTGCTTTATAATTTAAATGAAAACTAATACGGTTACAATACAACAATATGTATTGTGAGAGAACGTGTGATCATCATGCTATCAAACCTTGTTGGGCAAAACTTCACTTTTTAATTTTTATAATTTGCTGAAACCAACGTTGGTGCGTTAACGCACGGCCCTGGCAGTTCACTTCCCCTGGTATAGACTGCATCCAAGCGGATAGACGCTACGAAATGACCTCTCCGGCTATATTTCAATACTATAGTTGTAATATATAGTAGGATCACATGCACCATTGCATACTCGTTCAATAGTCACCTC
>PJEL010001095.1_pt1 | contig 28749 bp, 25 predicted proteins | sample 1853271 | NCBI WGS metagenome assembly PJEL01 (sample SAMN08108733, study PRJNA415343) | Invertebrate metagenome, whole genome shotgun sequencing project. | host: Globobulimina | place: Sweden: Gullmar Fjord | collected 2015-08 | reverse complement strand
TGAAACAAAAGGCGGTTCATGGTACTTCAACTATTAATAATAACTATAAATAAAGGACTCGTATGCTTGCAATAGTAGGAGCAATAATTGTATTCGCATGTGTATTCGGCGTCTATTCCTTACACGGCAACTTGGCGCTTCTTTGGCAGCCACTCGAGCTGGTCACTATCGGCGGTGCCGCAATCGGGGCATTCATTATCTCATCACCCCCAGTAGTACTAAAAGCGGTCATAAAGGGGCTAATGAGGGTTCTTACAGCTAAAAGCACTGGCAAAGCTGATTACCTTGAGATCCTTGGGGTCCTGAACGCCATATTCACAAAAATGAGAAAAGAGGGGCTGATCGCCATAGAAGGCGATATAGAAAATCCTGCAGAAAGCCCTATATTTGCCAAGTATCCGAGCATTTTAAAAAAGCATCATGCACTTAATTTCATTGCAGACAATCTCAAAGTAATTATATCGGCAAACGTCACCCCCTTTGAGCTCGAAAACATCATGGACCTCGAGATGGAGGCTCATCATCACGAAGCGCTGATACCCGCACATAGTGTTACCACAATCGCAGACGGGCTGCCCGCTCTCGGGATTGTTGCCGCTGTACTTGGTGTTGTTGCTACAATGGAAAAAATCAGTGAGCCTCCGGAAGTGCTGGGAAATAGTATTGGAGCGGCCCTCGTTGGAACATTTCTTGGGGTCTTGCTGAGTTACGGATTCGTAGCTCCATTAGGAACGTTTCTGACGCATGATGCCGACGATGGCCTGGTCAGTTTTCAGGTCATTAAAATTGCACTCGTATCCTTTGTCGGAGGCGCTGCCCCGCAAATAGCCGTCGAGTATGCCAGAAGGGTAATTCCGTCGCATGCAAAACCAACTTTTTCCGAGCTTGAAGAAGCAATGAGATCATGAGCGCCAACAAATCCATAATAATTAAAAAAGTCATAAAAAAAAGCGGGGGCGGACACCACGGCGGAGCGTGGAAAGTCGCGTATGCTGACTTTGTGACAGCAATGATGGCTTTCTTTCTGCTTATGTGGCTTCTAAACATGTCTTCTGATGAAAAGAGAATCAGACTCTCAGCGTATTTCAAACATTTCAGTATATATACTGAAGGTGGTACGTCTTTTATGAAGGGATCAAGCGAAATCTTTAATGAATCCGGAGAGAGCGCAGATAAAGTCTTCAAAAATCCTAAGGGAGCAAAAGATGGCTTCACTGTCCAGCAAGCCAGGGGGAGAATCGAGACTGGTATTGCCGGTGAACTTGGTGGAGGGGCATCTAACGTAAGTGTTGGGACGACTACGGAAGGCATCCGGATTCAGCTAGTTGATAAAGCCGGTAGTGAGATGTTCGAGAGTGGTAATAATAAATTAACACCAGAAGGGGCAAAGATCTTAAAGGTCGTGGGTAATAACATAAAAGACCTGCCGAACAAAGTCTCAATAGAAGGACATACGGATTCAACGCCTGTTGAGAAAAAAGGCTACGGCAACTGGGAGCTTTCTGCTGATCGCGCCTTGATAGCACGGCGTGAACTTGAGAAGTCAGGACTCGTCTCAGCGCGTGTTAAACGGGTCTCGGGATTTGCAGACACAGAGCCTATGATAAAAGACGATCCTTCTGACCCGAGCAACCGGCGTATAAGCATTATTCTGCATATGCTCCCTGAGTCTCTTGCAAATGAGATTGAAGATCCAATGCCGCCTAAATATAGTCTTGATAACCCTGCCGGGAATAATATCAAGCTCTCAACGCTAGTTGGAAGAGAAGAGGCAAGTGAGCCGCCAGCACAGGTAATCAAGGAACAGCAGGATAATACCCATAACAATAGTAAGAGTCAGCCCGTTGTAGATGAAAACTGGATCCCAGTTATTGATGAATCCGATAATCAACCTGTATTAGACAGGGGCTGGTCGCCAGTTATAGAAGATGAGAGTAAAGAAGTTCTAGAAGAAGCACCTGAACCTATAACAAAAAACAACGGGCAAGAAGCTGAAATTATCGTTGAAGATTCAGGCCCTGTTGAGAAACTCCCCTATATGAAGCTGTACGGGGCAGAGCAGCGCAGTAAGAAACCACGTATCGTACAGGAGCTTAATAGTCCGGTAATGCCGGGAGGCTCATTATTAGGCAACTAACAATGAAATTGTGAGTTGATATTTGTGAATAGTCAAATGCTATGAACATCGACCGAGGGCTTTAACTAATCAGTTTGAGGGAGCTGAACAATGAACGCAGTCCCTTTTCCCACTTCACTTTTCACCCATATAGACCCTCCCTGCTCAGCAATGATCCCATGGGTTATTGACAGACCAAGTCCAGTTCCTTTATTCACCGGCTTAGTTGTAAAGAAAGGGTCAAATATCTTCGTCAGCAAATCCTGAGGGATACCTTTCCCGTTATCAGTTATTTTTATTGATACAAAGCCTGCTGCCTTATTGAACTGTGTTTCAAACTCAATTATTCCAATTCTGTCTACGTCTGAAATTGCATGCTCAGCATTAATAAGAAGGTTTAGGATGACTTGCTGGATCTGTTGGCGATCAATCGAAATATAGGGTACCTTATCGTATTTTTTGACAATTTTGATATTTGTTGACCTTAGCCAGTATTCATGCAGTTCAATTGTCTTGTCAATGATGTCATTAACACTTTCAGGGCTCTTAAGAGTGGGGGCCTGCCTTGAAAAGGTGAGCATATTTTCAACTATTTTTTTACACCTTATAGCTGAATCAAACACTTTCTGCAGATACTTCTTATCGGTCTCACTCCGGTCATTCATAAGAAGCATTTCCGTATACCCTATTATTCCAGTAAGAGGATTATTAATCTCATGGGCAACCCCCGATGTTAGAGTGCCCAGGGATGACAGCTTATCCAAATGGTATATCTGGTCTTTTAGTCGACGCGTTTCAGTGATATCTTTCAATATATATACAACAGCTTCCTCAGCATCAAAATAAATAGGATAAGAACTGACCAGGTGCACTGTATTGTTTATCTTCTGCTCAGCGGAGTTTGCAATGGAACTCCCCTTACCCTCGGGCTGTACACACCAATCGTGAGGTTCACTCAAGCCATACAATTCGTAATACGGTTTCATTATGATATCTGCAGGCTCCTTGCCGAACAGATTTGCAAATGCCTTATTTGTTCTGAGAATGTTATAGCCCTTGTCAATAACAAAGATATAATCAGTTATAGAATCAATGATATTTTGCCACCATTTCTGGCTCCTAAATATCTGCTTAAACAAATAAGACTTCTGTTCAAGTTCACCTTCTTTTTCCTTTTTTAAAACGAACACGTTCTGAACTCTCTTGATAACTGCAGGAAGAAGCCCGGCATAATCCTTATCTTTTATTAGGTAATCATACGCTCCGTCTTTAATTGCTTCAGCAGCTTGCAGCTCCTCCCCCTGCTCTATTAACGCGATCACATGCACCATTACATCTAATTTTTTCAGCTCACCGAAGAAATTGAAATCTGCTTTGGAAAGCATATAGTCAATGAATACTGTGTCAATGTCTTCCTTTTGAATAATCGAATAAGCCTTCTTCGCACTCTGACACTTTATCACATGTACAGTGGGGCAGTACTGCTGAACAGCCTGTTCAAGTAGCTGATTGAATTTAGTGCTCTTATTGACGAGGAGTACATTTTTTATGTTGCAGGATTTTTTCATTTTAGTCCTTGTACTGATCTCCTTTGAGAACTTCAGTCACTACGAGTTACTATATAAATATGAGTAAGACAGCTCCAGATATTGTTTATTATGTTTCTTCGTCAGGTAATTTGCAACAGTAATTGAAGGCATTGAAATAACTACCATTAAAGACTACGAGGAGGCAGCTATCGATCATTCTTGATAATTGGAATATATATGGACAGTTGTTTTGATGACTCTTACAACGAATACAACTATTATGAATTACTCGTCAGCCCCAGTCTCTTTGTATTTTCTTATCGTCTCCCGCTGATGAGAGAGTGTGTATTGAATAATTTCATTCCTGACCGAATCGGACATATTCAGATATTCAATTGCAATTTCATATTTATTATCATCCAATCGATCGACCCTTTTGACTTCGCCATGAACAAAAACAGCAACAGGAGGATATGTTGGCAATAAAAGTTTAATTTCCATAACATCATTCAATTCAACTGGATGGTTGACAATAAACCTGATACCAGAAGCACTTATATTGACAACTTTCTTTTCAGGGTTTGCCAGACCTTCCTTCTCCATAATGAAGTGATTAATGATATAGTCGAGCTTCGCCTTTATATCAGCTATGTCATCATGGAGCTTGTCCGTCCCGGACTTCTCATAGTTTGTAGTTAATGCTGTTTCATTCTCATCATTTGCAGGTGAATTGCCAGCCCCCGCCATTGAAAATGCCTTTGAGCTAGAGATCTTCGCAGTAAGCTCCTCACATTTCACATCTTCTATTTCTACAGGAACTGCCACCAGGGGTATTACATCATCTATCCTAAAATAACTCCTCTTGTCATCTCCAGTGCTTTTCTTGTCGCTTTTCCCAGGCATTAATCCCTCCTATGCTTCAATATCTTTATACCAAATGTATTAATTATATAATGCAGAATAGTAAACCTGATAGTTTATCTCTTCTCAGTTCTAAGGTTGTACACCAGAGAACTGTATTTCTTCACGCTCTCGCTTTGATGGCCGTTTTCCTTCACCTCTTCAAGTACCGCTGCTTCTGCTTTATCGACTATACCAATTGCTGTTACATTACTTGTTTTATCTTCGGAATCCACAATCACATTATTGTCACCGTTGAGAGTCTTCACCTTTTCAAGACTTCTGTATGTTTCTTTCAACTGATCCAGGAGATTTTTATTTTCTTCCATCACCCCTGACAACTTATACGCATTTCTGACAATAATGAGAAGCTGAGCCATAACAAAGGGTTTAACAAGATAGTCATACGCGCCCTCTTTCATCGCCTCCAGTACAACATCGAGAGTCCCGTATGCCGTAACCAGAACAACCACAATTTGAGGATTAATCTGCAATGCATTTCGCAGCACATCCATACCATCGGCCCCGGGCATTCTGAGATCTGTAATGACCATCTTTATATCTTCGAGTCGGAGGAGTTTAATCGCGGATGATCCGTCGTTCGCAAGAATCACTGAATACCCCTCGTCCGTAAGGATCTTTAAGACAACGTCTCTTACCATTTCGTCATCTTCAGCAACGAGGATTTTAAAATCTTCTTTTTTCAACTTCTTCAAGTCTCCTTAACCTGACTTCATTATACCCTACTATTCAGTTCTGTTAAATAGTAAATGCAGGCACTTCTATTCATCTTTCTTATCGGGAGATAACATTAATTACTTTAATTAATAGGATTCTAAGCTTTTAATATATCTGGAAAAGAGCTGTTACTCTCAATGAGGGCTACCATCTTTATTTGCGTGGATTCAACCTACTGTGATTATGCTACGTTGATAGTTGGTTTGAAATAGAATTAGTGACTATGGATTGTATGCTTTAAAAGCATTTCTTTTTTTATGACTCGTCGTAATTTCGCCCAACACATCTTTTTTCAACTTCCTGACAGCCTCTGTATTGGTTTCATTGAGCTCTACTATCTTTTTCAAAAGCGGTTCAATCGCTTCTTTACTCTTTTTCTCGGGGGGATTAGCACTATTAATATCATCCAATTCTTTGATCAGATCCATTTTAAGTGAGCAATTCCGCTCAATGCCGTCAAGATCGCTTTTTGCTATATCCTGTTGCTCATTTTCTAACAGATCAAGTAGTTTCCTGCATACGGCAACCGCTTTACTTTCATCAGTGTTCATAAGGCATCCCTCGAAATACAGTATTTAATGTAAATTCAATTATACCTTTATTTCGAGTTTTCTTTCCCTCAGTGGTGTAACTGCAGTTTCCTTTTCTGCTTTAGCGCCCGATATTGCATACGCAGCTGGCTGCTGATTACTAGGGATAACGTTGTTCTGATTACATATCCCGTTCCAGCCTTCTCTGATAGTGGTCATAAGATCAATAACTTCTTTCATCTTTTCAGGATCATTCTTCAGATTAGCCTTTGTCAGGGTTATTGACATATAATCATATAATTTACTTAAGTTATCAGCTATTTCTCCTCCCTTTTCCATATCGAGACAAGACTGCAGGTAGTCAATGATTTTAATGGTCTTTTCAACTAAATTAGTTTTCTCAATAATATTATTATTTTCAGTAAGTTCACTTACTGCGCCCTTTAGAAAACGTATGGCACCATCATAGAGCATCAGCACAGTTTTCTCGGGTGCGGTAGATGAAATTTGGCTTTGCCTGTACTGTGATAAGCTGGAATTCGGCATTGTAAAAGTCCTCCCGGTTAATCGCTGATAATATTCAGCGACTCTTATTTATTATAAATAATCCTAATTTCCTATTTTGATTGATTCATTGCAGCAAACATATTTGTGAGAAACTGAGATGTCACATCATATTGAGAAAGCAGCACTTCGAGCCTTGAAAACTGGGCTAGCAGCTGCTCCTCTTTAACCGTGATCCTTGATTCCATCCTCACAATTCTGCTTTCTATATCATCTATAGAATCTCGCATAGAAGATTCTTTTGATTTCAGCACTCCGGAGTCGGAGTTCACATAGGACTCCAATATTGTCGGTAGAAGGTCTGCGATTCCCTTGGAAACCGATATCTTGCCGAACAATCCTGTCTGGCTTGATGTAGTACTTATCTTAAGACCGGCTTCGCTGAATCCTGAACCACCTGTCAGGATATTTCCTCTGCCAGTTGCACCATGACCGTTTATGCTGCCGACTATATCCACGCCGACTTCTTCCCTTGAAGCGGAAGAGTCCCAGATCTGATTTAACAAGTCACCCTGGTCGGTTGTTACTTTAAACCAGTAGTCACTTCCATATTCAGTTGTTGTGATCTTCAGTTTCCCGGCATTGTTTGATGCTGCAAAACCGACCTCTTTCGTAGCAAAAGCACTGTTTAACGTATTAACAATACTGTTGATGGTGGATCCGGCGGTAAGGGTAACTGCAAACGCAGTAGACGTATAATCAGTTTCACTGTAGTCTGTAGAATATTTAAAAGTAAGTGTTTCATTACTCCCTAATCCGGTTGACGTCAGATCATTGTCACCTATCAGGACTGCCTGCTCAGGCGCAGTAGATATTGATAAACTATAATTGCCAGCCTGCGTTTTTGATGTTTTACTCTCAAAGCTTATTGCTGAGTTGGTTGGAGTAGCATTCCCTACAAACAGTTTTGAAACAGCGTCCGGGTTCGAACTCAGCGCAATGGTAAGCTTTGAACTGTCGATAGATAATTGCCCGGTTTTATAGTTAGTGGTAATACCTATCTGTGACAGGCTCTTATAGGGCGCGGATGATGGTATCCCGGGAATAGTGCCTGTGATTGCATTGGAAATCTTTCTCCGGATCTCCGCAAGCGTCGGATCTCCCAGCAGAGGATTTGCCTTTCCTTCCTCCGGGTTAAAGTTCATCTGTTCTTCTATAAACTCATAGAGCTCGTTATAAGACTCTACAAATTTTTCGATGTCTCCTTTTGCCGTTAAACTGCTTGATGTTACCGACAGATTCAGTGTTGCCGACAAATCCACGTCAAGAAGATTCATTGTTACGCCTTCAATCGCATCAGTAATCGTATTGCTACTCTTAACAATAGTGGAGTTGTCCACTTTAATAACAGCGTCCTTTGCTGCCTGCATATCCGGATTGAAAACATCGATAGAGAACTTATCTCCGACAGCAAGTGTACCGCTTGCAAATTTGATCTTTGCCCCGTCTGTCGTTGTTGAGCCGTCTATCAGCCCGTCTATGTTCTGCAGCGTATCATCAGCCGCAACCGCTATTCCGTTAGTTCCATCATATGCTACGCCCCCATCGCCCAGCCAGTTTATCCCGCCGTCAATTGAATATTTGTATTCGGCATTCCCTGACACCGGAGTGTCGCTAGTTACAACCTCTATCATAAATGTCTTATTGTCAGTTCCCGTGTAGTTATTCCCGTCATTTGAGGTAACAGTTCCTGAATATGTATTGTCTGTGTTTGCGTAAGCTGCCTCAACCTGCTTGTTTGCAAAGTCCAGATTGGTGTTATTTGTCACGATTGTAACCGTATTTGCTGTACCTGTTTCGTCTGCGGTTAGCGTTAGACGGTATGGATTAGAGCCTGTTCCATCATTTACAATGGTAGCGGTTACTCCGGCTCCGGCAGAGTTAATTCCATCTGCCAGTTCCTGCAGGGTTGTAGTATTTTTCACAACAATATTCTTTTCAGCACCGGTGCTGCCGACTTTGAATTTGAAATTTCCCGTAGCAGAGGCGATGGCAGTTGAATTTTTATCAACAAATCCCTGTGAAGTTTTTTTACTGGCAGCAGCAAGCTGTTTGACTTCTATTGAATAACCGCCATTCGCTGCTGTACTCGATGCTGTTACTGTAAGAAGTTCCGATCCACCGGATGTCTTGGTAACAGATGCAGACTTTGTGTTAAAGCTTTCGCTGGTATTGAGTCTTTCAATTGAGGCCTTATACGATGACAGTTTTGATGCGAGGGAAGTGACAGCGTCGATTTTCAGTTCATAATCATTTTGTCTTAAAGACAGTAAATTGATCGGTCTTTTTTCGAGTTCGATGATTTGTGATACAAGTCCATTTACGTCTAGACCTGACATTAGACCACTTGATGAAACTCCGGCTATAGCCATTAACTACCTCCCTGTAGTTTTGTGTCTGATATAGCTATTAACCACATCCTTGTAGCTTAATAAATAGCTTTATCTCTATCGATTTATTATCTTATCGGTACGATCACTCAAAAACTTTAGTCGAAAATGAAATAAATATGAAATATTTTCAACTCCACCTAACTAATTGATTTAATTGGATTATACTATATTAATGCAGTTAATTGCCGGAATAATTAAATAAATTAATTTTTTAGGAGATAAATATATGTGCTGCGGTGGGCGTAAATCCCCATTAACAGAAAAAGCAGTCATCGGTCATCCGTTTTACCGGAAACGAGTAACCAAAAACTATTAACTATCCCAATTAAACCTATTGTCCAAACTATCGTTTGCTGCCCTGTATACATCCAGGCAGGCCTAAGTCAACGTAATATCAGTACTTTACGTCCAGAATAGCAGACTTAACTGCTCCCATTACCTGATCGTTCATTTCACGCAATTGTTTCAAATGAGCAGAAATCCTTAACATCTCAGTTGCAGGCACCTGCCTGATAACTTCACCGCTCTCCTGATCAACGACTTTCACCACAACCTTTTCCGTTATATCGTCTACCGCAAAATTCAATTTCCGCTTTAACATTTTGCCGGTCTCATTCGCATAATCAATTGCGTTATCAAGATCAGCTCGTGTAATGGTTGAAGTATTGGCAGGCGCAGAAGTACCTTCCTGGCTTTTTTTGACTCGTACCGATTTATCGGCGACAGTTTCAGGACGTTCTAGCTCAACTTTTACCGGATTGATGCTATTTACATCCATTGTAATTACCTCCCCCCCCCTAACATTTTTACAGCAAAAAGATTCGGGAACGGGGACCGAAGCCCCCGCACCCTACTCTTTTGTTCTAATACTATCCGAGCAACTGCAGTGCAGCCTGCGGCAGTGTATTGGCTTGTGCCAACATCGCTGTCGCTGCCTGAACCATTATCTGGTTCCTTGTGAATATGGCTGTCTCAACTGCGAAGTCAGCATCAAGGATACGACTTTCTGAAGCAGCTGTGTTCTCAGAAGCAATCTCTAAGTTTGAAACGGTAAACTCAAGCCTGTTCTGAACAGCACCGATTGCCGCTCTAGCGCTGTTAACATCATCAAGAGCCGCATCAATAGTAAGAATTGACGCTTCTGCAGTAGCCTGTGTGGCGATGGATACCGAAGCAACGTTATATGTACCAACACTTGATGCAACTGATTGGCTTGTTGACGCTGTACCGGTTAAATCGATATTCGAGCCTGCAGATGTTATTGTGAATGATTCATCATCATTCAGCTGAACACCGCCCCTGTAAATATAGGCATTGTTTGTGGCCGTGTCGCTAAGGTTCAAATTGCCAATATTTGTACCGTCCATTCCACTGACCGCTATGTTTCTTCCATCAGATGCATTCAGTACCAGCGCTCCGGTGGAATTGATACTTGCAGTAACACCTGTAGAAGCCGTCTGATTATTGATAGCTGTTGTCAGGGTACCTGTAGAGTCACTGGCTGAAAATGATAATGCACCAATGTCTACACCATTGATATAGATATCACCTGCTACAACTGTTGAAGCGGTAACAGCGGCTGTACCTGTTGCAGTGTTTGCTAGTGCAGTTCCTATTACGCCGGTGCTTGTAGTTACAGCATTAACAGCAGCTGCCTTTGCAATTGCGCCTGACTCACCATTATAGCTGGTGACTGCAGTCGCTGTAGAGGCGCCTACCATTGTTGAAAGGTTGTCTGATAATCCCAGACCCATTGTACCACCTACTGAGAAGTTAGCAGCAACAGCAAATGTTCCGTCTTCGACTACGGAAGTGAGCATCGTAAGGTTTTCGCCATTTTTGGCTTCAATGACATAACCAGCTGTACCTGCGAGCCTTGCCGTGATATTTGTAATAGAAGCGTTATTTATAGCCGTGACTACAGCGGTTGCCCTTTCAGCACCGGTGTAAGCTACTTCGGATGTGAAATCAACGCTTAATACAGTGCCGTTGATCGTAAACTTAGTGGTGACATCTCCACTCATAGCAAGCGCTGCTACATCGGCAAGTTGACTACTCTGAAGCTGAAGCACGGAATACTGATCATCAGTAGAACTTGTGGCCGCAACGTCAACGCCATTGATCTTAACCTCACCAGTACCGAGGTTTTCATCTATAGCAGCGGTAACACCGTTTGCGATAGTACCGGCTAACTCAGCCCTTCCACCGATTGCTTTACCACGGACGTCAGCGATAGTAAATGTAACTTTCTGGGAAAAGTTAGCGCCGACCTGGAAAAACTTGTCCTTAAATGATCCGTCCAGAAGTTTTGAGGTGTTAAACTCAGTTGTATTGACCATTCTTGTCAACTCTGCAGTAAGGTTGTCTGCCTCAATAGCAAGGTTTGCACGGTCAGAGTTGGTGTTGTCATCTGATGATGACTGTACTGCAAGTTCTCTGAGCCTCTGAAGAACGTTTGTAACTGTGTTGATACCACCTTCAGCCGTCTGAACGAGAGTGATAGCATTGTTTGCATTTCTAATAGCCTGATTAAGACCTCTAACCTGACCACCCAGCTTAGTCGCAATAGCGAGACCTGCAGCATCATCAGACGCTTTGTTGATTCTTAAGCCTGAAGACAGTCTCTCAATTGATTTTCCTAATTTACTGTTGATTTTGCCCAGATTCCTTTGAGCGTTAAGGGATGGGATGTTTGAATTTACTGATAAAGCCATGGTGTTTCCTCCTTGAAAATGTTTCCGCCAACGATCATAACCTAAGGTTTGATCTCTGACAGTTCGGCATCCTTGCCTTTTTTAGCAAGCTCATGCTTGCCTTTACGTATTCGTAGGTTTTCTGGTCATTTTCACTGAATCTTCATCGCCCTGCTGCTGCGTTTTCAATCCAGGCTGGTTTCATCACTCCTTTCCAGACCATCACCTTATACTTCCTACGGTTCTCTTATCGGCACATAATTATAAAACTTTAGTAAAAAGAGGAACTTTTTTCCTATATATAGAAATATATTCGTGCTTGCTGGGACGCTAGAGGGCTAACACATTGTTTTATTGTTATAATTACTGGTATTTAATAAAATATTTATTTTCACAAAAAAGATCAAAAAGGGGGAATCAGGAGAAAATCATACAAAGTAACGCTAATTATTAATTAAATAGAGGAGATAAAAACCAGGCCTGCCTGTATAGCAGATGATATCCAGAATTCCACATAGGGGCAATCATAAGAGAATTCCCCTACAGAGACATCAACAAGAATAATCCCTTCGGTTATCCTGTTTCGGCATTGGCAATAAACTCTTTATAAATCAATGCTAGATTCTGCTGAATACCCGGGTTATCAGCATTGGCCTGAAGGGCACTCTCATAAAGGGCAATTGCCTTTTCTCTCTGCCCGATGTTTAAGTATAGATCGGCTAATAGTTTATACAATGCGGTATCGGCAGGTGCAAGCTCTATGGCTTTTGATAAAAATAATTCAGCAGATTCTATATTGTTATTTTGAAATGCGATTAGTCCCAGATCACGGTATAGTATCGGGTTGACCGGATCTATTTCTATAGCTAGTTCAAATATTTCAACTGCCTTCTCACCGTCCTCTATTGCAAGATATGTATGTGCAAGTCCGTAATATGCATCAACAAGGCTGCTTTTATCTGTCGGGCCGGAGGATGACCTGTGGCTTTCAACTGCTTTCAAATACTCCTGTTCAGCCCTTTCAAAGTCATTTGCCCTGAAATAAAAATATCCCGACTCCAGATGGGACCCGTAATTTTCCTCAGATCTTTCGAGTGATTCACCCGTCTTCTTTGTTCTTTCTTCCCATAACCGTATCTTTTCATTACAGACCTTAAGTAATTCATCAATTTTTTCCGTTTTCCTGCCTTTTGCCGTTTGTCCCCTGCTCTCTGCCAATATTTCCTTAGCTTCGTAAAACCTGAACTGCTTGACGTACATCTCTGCAAGAGGAAGAAGTATCTTTTTCCGCTCAGCAGACTGCTGATGCTCGACCAACACTTCAAAATATTTGACTGCCTGTGCTGCGAAACCGGCCCGCTTGTATGTCATTCCTGTTTCAAAGAGCCTTTGATCCATCGGAATGGACCCATCCTTTAATATGGTGTCTATCTTTGCCTCGCGTTCAAGAGAAGTAATAAGCCTGTTCAGTTGTTTAAGAAAGAGATCTACTGCCTCTATGAGTTCCGCATAATATTTCTGCCCTCTTTCCAGTTGCATTTCCAACCGCTCCAATTTGTCCTCCATCCCGTCTATTTCCTGCATGTCCTGGCGTTTGAGATAAAGCTCAAGGCTGTACTGATATGCTGTAATAATATTGAGTATAGGGTGCTTGGCATTCTCTATTAGAGGCTCTATCTTCGTGAGAATATTATTGAACTCAGGGTCTTCCTCCTGTTTATTCTCCTTCATCTTGGTTAATCTATTGATATGCTTTAGTATCACTTTTGCATTTTTGGCTTTATCCATAAATATTTTCTTTCCACCCTTGCACTGAAAGAGGAGTCCGTCAAGATCGCACTCGACCTCACGTTTGCTAATTTCAGACAAGATGGAAAACGTTTCTATTTCAGTCAGATTACTGCAATACTCGTCAATGAAATCAATGAACCTCATGTTGGTTGCACCTTTAATCGGCAAACCTCCTTCAGTGGCATTGACAACATCGCCGTTAAATGGCTTTATCATTTTTTCAAAGCTGACCTTAAAAGCTATGAATGGATTTACTGTATATCGTTTTTCCCCGAAAATATCGTCTGCTAACAGAGCGCCCTTTGTATAGTCAGGTACCTCCTCGTCATGAAAAGCATGGAGAAGTTTGGTGGTGTCACCGGCATGGTATTTTTTATCAAATGACAGGTCCTGTCCTATAAGGCCTATCACATCCGCTCCCATATATTCAGCGGCTCGAAAGGCCAAATGGGCAACAGACCCCCCCCCACCCGTTATATATCCTTTGTCTTCCCAGAAATTAGCAAGCCATTGGTAAACTATATTTCCATGCACGGAATTCATAAATATAGGACCCGGATAAACAGATACTATCTCGGGAGTATACTGTGAAAGACAGATAAAAGGGACTCTGGCAAGCATGGGATTATCTTTAAACATCGAGATATTTTCAGGCAGCGGATCTATTGCCACAATAATGTCAGGAACTATACCGGCAGGTAGCAGTGTCGGCAGCACTGCATCTACCGCAATGATTACGGCCCTGCCCTTTACCTTGTTGAGCAGATGAAGATTTTTATCAAGAGACGGACCTCCGGACACCACAATTGCAGGGCGGCCTTTGAATACATCTTTTAGATGCTTTACTCCCGGCTTTCTTATGATCTTTGATACATTTGCCATTAAGGCATTAATAAACTCTTTGCCAAGATTAACAGCAGTCCCGATATTCATAGTTGAAAGTAGTTTTTCTTCTTCCAGTCTCTTCTGAAATTCCCTGTATGCCTCTTCATTCAACTTAATCGAGGGCTGGTGCTGTATTATCCAAAATTTACCATTAACGAAGTGATGGTGATATTTATCAATCATGGAGAGGTTGTCCATATCTTCTCCCAAGATTATTACTACCTTCTCAGATTCGAGCAAGTCAGAGAGGTCCCTTGTCTTGAGGGCTGTTTTAAAAAGTTCAGGTATGGCCTCATACACCATCAGGTAATGGCCCTCCTCAAATCTCTTTATAATCTCTTCTCCAAAATATCCAAGACCAAAACCGAAGAGCACTGCAATTCCTTCTTTATCCATCTTGCCGAGAAGGTCAACGGCCTGATCAGCACACATGGACGGGTCTTCTGAATTATGAATAAATACTTCTTCTCCACCCTCCTTCTTAAACAGGATTCTCGGATCACCGGTCTCAGATTGCAGCACCTTGATTATTTCTTCATCTATCACTATGGATTCTATTAACTCGACTAGCTTCGGATGATTCTTTTCCAACGCTTTCATATTCTTTCTGTAAATATCCATTATATCCTCCTCAAATGACACCGGCATAACACATCTTGATGCCACTGTTCATATTAAACTTAATACAGTATTATTTATATTCCAGGTATTCGTTTTTTCCTTTTACCATCAAATGCAACTTCTCATAAGTATCCAGCAGAAGTGCAAAATTATTGTCCCAGTTGGCCTTTTCTTCAACTGTATTTCTGTTTGACATGGACATTCTTGTCTGTTTTTCCTGTGAATTTGCTGCTTCTGAAATTGCCCCTGCAAATGCCGACACATCGCCTACCGGGGCCAGCCACCCGTTTTCGCCGGGAACGACCCATTCACGGTTGGAATCTATATCACTCACAATTACGGGCAGAGACATGGCCATTGCTTCCAGAAGAGAAAGGGAAGAACCATCACTCTGGCTGCAGCTTATATATAGATCAGCATTGCCGAAATACTCAGGCATATTATCCTGAGACACCTGGCCGGCAGTATATATGACATCCTGAAGTCCTTGTTCTTCTATGAATTTATTAATACGGGAAGCCAGAGTGCCGGTACCCAAAAGGAGTAATCGCAAAGATTTCTCAGTTCTATAGGCGGATGCAAATGCACTGAGTAAAACTTCAATATCGTAGATAGGCTCCCATGCTCTTGTTGAAATAATTACAAAATCAGATATCCAGCCCAACCTCTTACGTAAAGCCGGGACCCCGTCCAAAGAAGTAAAATGGTCCAGATCAACTCCCCATGGAAACTGTACAATACGATGATCAGGATAGGGTATCAAGCTCTTTGCTTTGGAACGTACGGACAGGGCATCGCACGCAAACATGTCTGATCTTCTTAATGCATAAGATGTCATCCAGCGAAAAAGGTCATTACGTTCAGAATCTATTAGAATATCCGAACCCCATGACATTAGCAAAAAAGGGCTAAAACCTGTTACAGCTGTCATAAACCCGCACGACTGGATCGGTCCTGCATGAATAATATCAGGATGCAGTTCATTTAATACCCTTTCATAATCAGGTATAAGTTTAAACCACTCCTCAGGACTATTGCATGGTTCATGTCCACCAGCCCAATCTACAAGCTGAATTCCTTCAGGAATGGGACGGCTCTCATATTGAATTGCATCATTTTCCAACCGCATATAATATATCTCATGATCTGTACGTGCCAGTTTGGCTAGAAACCGCCTGTCATGAGTAGTATAGTCGCGGCTGAAATAGAGCACTTTCATTCAGGATCCTCCAGCATTTCCCATCTGAAACAATCTCCCTTTACCACATCACGGCGGAGGCGTTTGCCTAAAATACGCCCTATGTCATAAGGGTGAATAGCATCCAGCGGCGCAGGCCTGAGCACATCAATCAAATCGTCCTGAAGAACAGTCCCGTTTTCAAGGTCTTTTGATGCCCGGAGACACCTTCTCTGGAGAACTACCGTATCCCTTTCATTATCAGCCACGAACTTTTCAGCGCTGCCCAGGGCATATTCCAATTCTCTAGTTCTATCTACCATTTCACGCCATGATACCGGATTCATTGCAAAAGAATGATCTGGGCCTTCCCGATTGTTATCATCTGTAAAATGCTTCTCAATTACACGCGCACCGAGTGCTACAGACCCCAGCACCGAGACATTACCGGGTGTATGGTCTGACAAACCCAGAATAACATCAGGAAACATAACTCTGTATGTACGAAGCACGTTGAGGTGCAAATGTTTGAAGTTTTCAAGAGTACCGGTATAGTTAGTGTTGCACTGCATTAAAACAAGCTCTGGGTTTATGGAACGTATTATCCCGACCGCCCTTTGAACGTCGGAAATCTCAGAGGCGCCTGTGGCAAGAATGACAGGTTTTTTTTTGCCTGCAATTTTTTCAAGTATATCCGGCCATGTTATATCACCCGAGCCGATTTTAAATATATCGACATAAGGGTCCAGCATGTCAACTGCTTCAAGGTCATAGGGGGCAGAAAAATAATCTATGCCAACTTTATCACAGGCAGCTTTTAACTCAGCCGTCCATTCCCATGGTACAGAAGCATCCTGATATACTTCATAAACAGTTTTTTTCCATTTAGACTGATGTGAAAAACTCCCTTTTAAGGATTCAAAACCATATTTGGAAACAATTCCCGGTGCTCGAAAGTTCTGTAATTTTACAGCATCCGCCCCTGCTTCTTTGGCTAATTGAATAAGCATTTTAGCACGCTCAATATCGCCGTCATGGTTTGCGGCAATATCAGCAATAAAATATACCAGCTCTTTATCACCGATCCTGCGTTTACCAATATTGATTTCACTCATCCTACCCCGCCTCCCTCACATTTTTACAATCACTGTGCATCTCCTTGAGTTCTGATACATATCCTTTGTCATATAATTCCCTAAACCGTTTTAACCCTGTCATAACATCCGGCAAGTTTGTATCAAGCAGCCCTTCGATTTTATCAACACACAGCGAAGTGTCCAGCGGGCGTGCCGCGGTCATATCAGTATTTGCATACAAAGCCGGATTTATCAAACCTTGATCAAGACCGAATACTTCTGCAAGATTTTTGGCAAACTCATATTTATTGCATCGTTCTGAACCGGCTATGTTGAATATTCCGGACAAACCAAGTTTCATTGACCGGACAAGTATATCGATTAAATCATTTACGAGAATAGGAGAATAATATATGTCCTGAAACCCGTTAATGGATTCTCCGCTTTGAAGACGATTATAGATCCATTCAGCCAGGCTTTCCTTTTCCTGCATGTTCCAGCCATATATATTAGTGCGGATTATCAGTGATTCCGGCAATATTCTTTGTACATTATGTTCACCTTCCAGTTTCGTTTGAGCATATAAATTAACAGGCCCGTATGAATCGTCCTCACTGTAATTTCCACGCTCCCCACTAAAAATAGAATCTGTAGAAATATACATAAATCGGGCTCCTACAGAATGTGCCGCCATTGCCGCATTTTCAGAAGCAGCAGCATTGATTAACCGCGCCTCTTCAGGGTGAAGCTCACAATAATCTACATTTGTGTGCGCAGCACAGTGCAGAATCCATTCCGGTCTAATATCCGATATTACAGACAGGATCTCATTTTTGTTTGTCAAATCCATCTGTATACAGACCGCATTCTTTGTGTTTATTCTGTGCCTGTTATAAACTGCGAATAATTTAAATTGATTACTTAATGTATGAACAATATTAGAACCTAAAAGTCCGCTTGCGCCTGTTACCAATATTTTATTCATCTGCATGTTTATGTCAGCCTCTTGAAACCGGAATGCGCTATCCCGCCTTTAAGATGTTTTTTAACATCATCTCTTTTTATTGAATGATAGAGAAAGTCAAAAACCTCATCAACGGATTCTAAATATTCATCTACATCCTGTTTTTTATGGGCATAAGAAGCATAGAATGCATTTGTAGCCAAAAATCCCTTTTCGAGCATGAGCTGTACAAACAATGTCTTTATTGATTGTGGATCTGGATATTCAAATGTAAAATGGCCCATTGGATATATGCCGGAAACATTAATTTCCAACCCATGTTTACGGGCTGCATCGGCCCACCCCTCCTGCACACGTTTGCCTATTTCAAACAGATGTTCCGGAACATTCAGATCCCTGATTTTCCTTATAGTAACCAACGATGCCGCAGGGCCAGTCCTGTCTGTCCAGAAAGTACTGCTTATAAAACTCTCCTGTGCAGCAGACATAATATCCGACTTCCCGATCACCGCGGCCATGGGAAACCCATTGCTCATCGCTTTTCCGAATACAGCGATGTCAGGGTTAATGCCTAATTTCAGATGCGCCCCCCCTGCTGCAAGTCTCCACCCAGAGGATATCTCATCAAAAACAAGCGCAGCGCCGGCCTTTTCAGTCATGCTTCTTATGGTTTCAAGAAATCCTTCCTCAGGATAATAATTTCTTAAAGGCTCCATTACAACAGCCGCTATATTGCCGCTATTTTCTTCGAAAAGCTTTTTAAACCCTTCCGTATCATTATATTTAAAAGGGAGTGATGTCCCCAGCAATGCTCTCGGCACACCCTTAGGTTCAAGCCCCGGCAGAAGGTGGCCGTCAAGCGCCTTATCATTCGAAAGGTTTGCAGATAGGTACCAGTCATGCCATCCATGATAGCCGCAGAAAAGCACCATGTCCTTCCCTGTTGCCGCCCTCGCTATCCTGACAGCCATTGCAACAGACTCACCACCCGTTCTTGCATACCTGACCATATCAGCCCAAGGATGCAACTCAACGAGTAACTCGGAAAGATCCACCTCCTCAGGAGCATTGAGCGTGCACATCGAGGACATATCGATAGCTTCCTTGACAGCCTTATTAACATCATCATCAGCATATCCCAACATACATGAACCAATCCCCATATAGCTCATATCACGGTATTTGTTTCCATCCAAATCCCAGACCTCTATCCCCTTTGCTCTGCTGTAGTAAGCAGGCCACACATCAGGGGCAAAAAGCTCCGGCCTCTTACTCAGAAGCTGGGTGCCGCCCGGGATTAGTTTCTTTGCCTTTTCATATAATAATTGTGCCTTGTTCGTTATTATTGCCTTACCTCCATCATCTACCATTATTTCACCCCTTCAACTCAGGAAACATCTCATGGAGACTATTTATAAATTCAGCAGGTTCCACCATTCTTTTATTGGAATCAAGGACTATATGCTTTCTCCCTGATACTACAATTGAATAAAGCGGCTGTTCAGTCAAATTAGCGCTCTGCAACTCACATCCCTTTATCTCGGCCTGCATATTTATTTTTGCAACCTGGGGATTATCGTCGAGCCAGGTATAAACTTCATGGAGACTAATGGGGTCGCCTTTGTACAGGGCCTCATATATCTTTCGTATCATCTCTATATCAACGGATTCATCGATCGTCAAACGATACTCGGGCCTGCAAAGGTCCATATCGATTTCCATTCCCAGGACTTTGAATTGGCTCATATTCTCTTTAATATGCACAGTTACGGCCGCGCCCCTGTAATGTTTATGTACTTCAAGAAGAGCTTTATAAGCGATAAGTTCAGTAAGGGACCCCTGTATCATCGTCATATTGGATACATAAATATAATCATGATATTCCCTTTTAAAGGTTTCTATAAATCGGGAGGAGCTCTCAATATCAAAAATCGGAGAATCGCAGGTGACCCTTATTACCGCATCTGCCTCTTCTCTCTCACAAAGCTTGATATGACGGTCAACAATGTCCTGTTCAGCACCGGCATACCAGCCGCAGTCAAGCCTTTCGGCCTCTTCAATCAGCTCTTTATTCAAGGGATCTTCGGACGTAGCAAGAAAAACGCCGTCTAACCCTTTAACACATTTCATGCGCTCGACATGATGCGCAAAAACAGATTTGCCTGACATCTTCTGCAGGACTTTGCCTCGAAGGCGGGTTGAGGCCATTCTGGCAGTTATAACCCCTATTACTTTTCTCATTCCTTGTCCTTTATAGTTTTTCCCATCTGCCGGTACTACTAGACCGATCAGCTGATAACGCGAGTCTCAACACGGAAAGAGACTGCTCAATTGTATTAAATGTTTGTTTCCCCTGAGAAACACAATTAAGGAAATATTCAACCTCGTCAACATACATCTGGTTGTATAACAGCTCAACCTCCATATCGGACCATGACCACTTTTTGTCGGCAGTAGTAATAATCCCAACCTTGCCATGAGTGAAATCCCAGGTTATTGTTCCATCGGCACAGACAACTTTACATCGCCTTGTATAGCCGTGCTGCAGGTAATCCATATGCACAGTACAAACAGCGCCGGACTTGAACCTAATCATCATATCCACATTGTCCTCTGTGTCTATTTTTAATTCCGACTGAATACCTTTATTGCAGAAAACCTCCACCGGTTCTCCCAAAAACCATACGGCATAATCAAGTTCGTGGATACTATCAAATATAAGGTTTCCACCCATGCTCCTATTTGCCATGTATGAGGATTCATAATTTATTTTGGCGAACGGTAGATAGTACCCGAATTCTAATTGTGCACATAATTTTTTTGTGAACGCAGGATGTTCATTTAACGTTTGATACACTTTGGATATGGCTGGATGAAACCTCATATTACAACCAACCATAGAGACAAGATCAGACACCCTTAAAAGATCAATAAGTTCATCCATTCCGTCAAGGCTTAAAGACAGGGGTTTTTCAATAAATAAATTACATCCGCTCTGCACACATTTCAATGCAGGTATGATGTGATCATTGCTGAAAGTACATATCAATGCAGCATCAGGCTTAATTCTCAATGCATCATCAAGAGAATTGAATGTCTCTCGTGTAAGAGAGGATACATTTTTTAAATTTTCTGTAGATATATCTGTTGCATAGACTTCATGTCCAAGCGCGACAAGGTTTTTTATATGTCTGGCGCCGATAGACCCTGTACCGACTACAAGAACTTTCATTTTTTCTCCTCAGTTTGCTCAATACGTGACAATGGATAGTTACCGCTTCTTTCAAGGTCCCGTCTTCTTTCATAAAAACCGGTCAGAAACTTTTTATATAAATCCTTATCAATAGGGAATTTATAAAACATAAATTTATTTCTAGGTTTTGCAATAAAGGTAAATATCTTATTTTTTATTTTATCAATGGTCCTATCTATTTGATGGTTTCCAAGCCTGACCGAAGACTCCATATTAAGATAAAAAGCGGCCGCTTCAGAGTATTTTCCGTTAACCTGCCAGGGTCTTACTAATTCCGCGGAAGTATACATATCAATAATACTTCTGTCGGTCCATTGTTCAAAACTGGTGGGCTCCGTCAGGTAGCCTTCACTTAAAAGTTTTTCAGTCAATTCACATTTTGGATAAGGTCTGAATGTTCCAACACCGCAGGTAAAGAACGGATATTTTCTTAATTTATTCATAAAAGCAATGGTCTGTTTAATGTCAGAAATAGTTTCTCCGGGAATTTCAATAATGAATGATGACCTTGAAATAATGCCGTGTTCATTGCATTTTTTTACGGCATTTTCAGCCTGTTCAGGTGTTATCCCTTTCTTCATCAGTTCCAGGGTATGAGACGAACCTGATTCAATACCGAGCGTTAGCTGGACAAGACCGGATTTCTTCACAAGCCTTAACGTCTCATCATTCAGCATATTATCGTTAAAATAGTCACAGCGGCACTCACCGTCCCAAGTAATATTCAACCCTCTCTCAATAATGCCTTCACATATTTTTCTTGTACGTTTAATGTCAACAAAAAAGTTATCGTCAATAATTTTTAAGTGTGAAAGATTATATTTCTTCACGATCTGTTCTATTTCTGAAATAACCTTTTCAGCGCTCTTCTTCCTGTACTTGGTATTATTTGAGACCACATTTATACAAAACGTGCAGCGTGAAGGACACCCCCTGCTGCTCTCATACGGAAGCCACCGCATCGGCTGCCTTACATTTTCCGATAACTTGTCTGTCAGATAGCTATCGACAAATCTTTCTATATTTTCATCGAGATCATAATCCGGCAACGGAAGGGTTTCAAGGTCCAATATTTTTTTATGAAAGATTTTAGTCTTGCACCTTTCGCCTTTTCTCAGGGTATCCGCAATTTCAACGATATGTTCCTCTCCTTCGCCCGCAACCACATAATCAACATACTCACATTCAGCCATCTGTTCAGGGAACAACGTACAATGCCATCCTCCAACAACAATAGGAACACTGGAATGTTCTTTTATATGCTTCATTATCAAATATGTATCCGGGGTTTCTGAAGTTATTAGCGAAATACCGACAAACAAAACGTCCTTAAGCTCTTCGTCTATTGCATGCAAAGGATCATTTTCAAGAGCACAGTTTATGATCTTAACATCATAACCGGCTTCCTTCAGTTTTGAACCTATAATTACCAGGTTCAAAGGGGGATAATTATTATAGTTATAAACATTCCGGGGCCTTATAAGAAGAATTTTATTAGACATTCCAACCCTCTCCTACTGATGTATTTATTCTTTTAATGTCATCATGGTCAATATTCTGTCTTCCATAAGGAATGGTCATATTGCCTTTGCCAGCAGGCAATATCATAAATAATACCTGCTTCAACTGAGACCGCCTACTTCTCACCCGATCTCCGCTTCTTTTCCGAAAGCGCTATCATTTTCTTTATCTCATCAATGGTAAGCCACCAGGGATTTGTGTCGCTGCTGTACTTGAAACCGTCAGGGACTTTTTTACCGCCCTTCCAATCCACAGATCCCCATCCTGCAAATTCAGGTTTAATCAAATAATAATTATCATACTCCAGTGTATTCCTTGAATCGTCTTCAGACACCATTACCTCGTGAAGCTTCTCACCCGGCCTGATGCCAACAATTTTACGCTTGCACTCCGGGGCAATCGCTTCCGCAAGGTCCGTAATTTTCGTGCTCGGTATCTTCGGAATAAATATCTCTCCGCCCTGCATGATCTCAAGGTTCCTTATCACAAAATCGACCGCCTGGGTCGTGGTTATCCAAAACCTGGTCATTCTCTCGTCAGTTATTGGGATAACGCCTGTCTCTCTCATTTTTTTAAAGAACGGGACAACACTCCCCCTGCTCCCGATAACATTTCCATATCTCACGACGCTGAACCTGCTGACCCGTCCCCCTGAATATGAATTCCCTCCGATAAACAACTTATCAGAACAGAGTTTTGTTGCTCCGTACAAATTCACCGGATTGGCAGCCTTGTCAGTGCTAAGAGCGATTACCTTTTTTACTCCCTGATCAATTGATACATTAATTACATTTTCAGCACCCATAATATTTGTTTTTACGCATTCAAAGGGATTGTATTCAGCTGCCGGAACCTGCTTCAACGCGGCTGCGTGAATAACATAATCAACATCATAGAATGCGCGGTACAATCTGTCTCTGTCCCGTACATCACCCAGAAAATATCTAATGCAGGGGTCATCGAACTGCTGCGCCATTTCAAACTGCTTCAGTTCATCCCTGCTCAGAATGATCAACTTCTTCGGCTTATATTTCTTTAGGACTATTTCCACAAATTTCTTGCCGAATGAGCCTGTACCTCCGGTAATAAGGACTGTCTTTCCTTTAAAAATATGGTCCTTTCCTTTACTCTTTATACCCAGCGCCTTTTTTGCACCCATAATACTTAATCCCTTTCTATAGATCAGATCTTACAACTTTACGATGTCCTAAATTGACACCTCATTTACGATGAATTTAAAAGCAAAAAGCATGCCCATCCCCGCAATAGCTTTATCTTATTGTATTATCATGCTTTTCTGTAAGTAAAGGACTTCAAGGATGGGAATTAATTTGACGAACAGCAGAGCGAGTGTCAATGAACTGACATTCCTAAGTTGAGAAGACATAGATGACAATGCTTAGATTACATTCTAAAGTCTTCTATGATGCCTCGGCTGCGGGTGGTACAGTTAATGGAGTTTTGCAGGTGAATCGGGAGTCTTCGTTTACTACCTGCATCCCTTTTTTAGTGAGAGAGTTTATGATAAGTGGCCCCTGAAGGTTCGCTGTCACATTATCACCATCCACTCTCAATATTGCGAGTATTACAATATCTTCTTCTTCATTAATCCCTAGAATGTTCCGTGTCGATTTTTCAATATTTACTGTAAACTCAGGAAATAGATCCAACGGTTGAGTTACGATAAACGCCACATCAGGGTCATCAACAGCCTGAAGCCACTTCAATGAAGTGTCTTGATAGTCCATCATAATAAACCTTCTGGTTTCAGGAAACCCTATAATACCACTCGGGAATTCAATAATCTTGTCCTTACCAACTTCAAGTCGTCCGAATCTGGATGTATCAAAAGAAATCATTTTTTCTTAAAGGCCTCCTTAATTAGACCGAATGCATCCACTGAGAGTGCGGATGATAGTCGGTTTTCAGCTTGAATCTTTTCATATACTTCTTCTCGGTAGATAAGTTGATCAGCTGGTGCTTCTATCCCGATCTTGATCTGCTTACCTTTTACATCTATAACTCTGACCGTGATGCCCTGGCCGATCCTTAATACCTCTCCCAACTTCCGTGTCAAGACGAGCATTATATAATTCCTTCTTTCTCACTAGATTGTTCATAGATCCTTAAAAAGGTCTCTCTGCCACTTCAGCAATTGGCATGAACAACTAATTATACACCTCCGCACCGATTTTATTTAACCCATAAAATCAAAGAGCGACTGCGTCAGGTTCCTTACGGCTGAAATCCTCATAGCTTCCAGTGTTGTCTGGATCTTCGCCAGCTCCATGGCTGACGCCGCAATGTCAGCATCCTCAAGAACAGAAAGGCTCTTTTTAAACAAAAGCCCGTTATCATCTCCCCTGACCTGCTGGTCTTCAAAATACTTGAGACGGGAGCCCACATCCGCAATAGTCTTAACAACACTGTTAATCGCTCCGTCCATGAATAATATACTAGACTGTATGCCTTCGCGGTTATTTGTGGATAATGCATTATCAAAGTGCTGCATTACTGAGAAAAAGCTAATTGTATTGCCTGTCATATTTGATGTAGCAGTCGTATGGTGAAGCATAGACAGACCTGTATTATCTGCATTACCTCCATCGCCATCTGCCACTGTTATACTAAAAGTTTGACTTGCCGGAACGGATTCAAGAATCATTCTCTTATTCGTCCCATCATCCAAGACCAGGGCTTCTATGCCAAGTGCATTAGAAGTGAGATTTGACTTTACGTCTGTGTGAAGTAGTGCAGAAAGTCCGCTGGTGTTTATATCATTACCATCGTCATCATCTACATCAATTGAAAAACCTTCACCTGTAGTCGTCGGCCTGAAATACAACCTTTCCTCAAGAGTAACTGTATCAGTAGCAACACGCGCCTCGATACCGGTAACATTGCTATTTATGTAAGTAGCTAAGGTAGAAACAGTATCATTTAAAGTAGCCGCATCTACATCTATTGTTTGCACAGCCCTCGATCCGACTTGAAATGTTAGCTTGCCTGCACCAATAGAAGCAGCCGGCGCATAATATCCAGACATAGGAGCATTTATAGTATCCCTTATCTCTTCAGGTGTGGCATTGGTTGCCCCATCTTTAATAGGAAGGGTCACCGGATTCCCTCCACTTGTTATAGTGAGAGTTCCACTCATTGGAGTCGTTATATTATCCGTAACCAATTTAGTTGTATCAAAAAATACATCATCTCCAGTCACATTCGTCTTGCTCGTGATACCATCGCCGATATATACATCGACATCATTACTATCTCCTTGATACGCGCCCGCTGCGCTAAAAGATTGTGTATTACTCATATAGCCGGAAAATATGTACTTGTCCTTTAGTTGCGTATTACTAAGATCAAGCATTTCATTAAAGAGGTTTCTAACTTCAAATGCAGTAACCAATCTTGTATCTGAGGTAGCTGTATCATTACTCTCTGACACGGCGAGTTCTCTTACACGATTAAGAATGTTTGTTGAAGAGCTTATCGTAGATTCAGTCATACTGAGCCGGCTTATTCCTTCATCCAGATTACGGTCATACTGCTCCAGGTTGTTAATTGACACTTTATAAGCCATTGCCCCGCGCAGCGCCACAACATCGTCAGAAGGCTGAGTGATTTTTTTACCGCTTGAGAGCTGCTCCTGGACAGTGCTCAAACTGCTCAGATTATGGCTCATTGATTTTGAAAACTGATTGAAAAGCATGAACGACGTAATTCTGTTCATAGATTTATCACCAACTCCAGAAGTTCATCTGTTAATTTAATTATACGAGCCCCAGCTTCAAAGGCTCGCTGAAACCTAATAAGATTGGCAGCCTCTTCATCAAGGGACACTCCAGAGAGGGCCTCCCTCCGGTTTTTCAATTCAAATAGTAAATTATCATCAAATTCAAGACTGTCATTGGCTGATTGACTCATAGAGCCTACAGTTGAAACAATCTCCGAGTAATGATCGTTAAAAGTATTGCTGTCAAGGTTGGTTATAGTACTGCTGTGCAGTGCGACCATAGCCAGCGCATTCTCGTTATCATCAGTCGAGGAAGCCGCATTCCCTGATGCAGCCACCTGAGTGTCAGTTGATATAGCTACATTAAAGTCCCGAACTCCGTAATATATGGGACTAACAAAAAAGCTGTCTCCTGCTGCCGCTGCACCATCAATAGTTACATCAATACCATTAATTGAGACAATAGTTGGACCTGCAACGTATGCACCTCCAAGGCCGGTGTCAACCCCAGTTGCATGATTCCGTACTTCATATGTTGTTGCATCAGTAAAAACTATATCGTATTCATCAAGTGCAAGAGCACCCGGACTCTGGTCGGCAACAGTCATTAAAGTTACATCCACAGCTGATCCGCTTGTTGAATCATTCCTTTTATACATCACCAATGGATCAAAAAAATTCACACCTGTAACAGGCGGAACGGATTTATCATATCCTGCGGCATGAATAGCGTTTGTTTCCTGTCTGATCGATGCTGCCAGTTTCCTCAAGTCTGTCAAAGAATTATTCTTTACATCATCTCTGAAAGATAAGAATCCCCCAAGCTTTCCTGAGGTAATAAATTGGGTAATATTTTTCCCCTCACTGAAAATGTCCCTATCACCATCTCCAGTAATAGCGGAAGTGAACTGAAAAGACGATACGCCTGCAACAATGCTTTTTCTGCCTGCAACAATTGTGACCGTGCCGTCGCTGCCTTCGTTGAAATCATAATTAACAATTTCGGCAAGATCTTTCATCATTCGTTCTCTCTGGTCCCTGAAGACGTTTGCGGTATCAACCCCACCGGCCTCTACTTCCATAATTTTTCCATTAACTTCGGCAATATTACTGGATAATACATTTATCTGATCAACCAAACCATCTACTTCATTGTTTACAAACTTTATCGTATTTTTCAGCTCGGTCTCTATCTGTTTTGTTGTATTGGTAAACGCTTCAGCAGCGACTAACAGTTCTGATTTTGCAGAAGTGTCATTGTTCGAAACTTTCTGCCAGGCATTAAAATAATAATCCATTGTACTTGACAGTCCAAAACCCTGTGCTTCATTAAATAACTGTTCAACATTACTCAAACCACTCTGGCGAGCAGAAGACCTTCCCTGAATGGTGCTCTGCCCGACAATCTGAATAAACGTGAAATTATCAAAATGTCTTCTTATTTCAACATCTCCTACCCCTCTGCCGATAGATTGCCCACTCGACTTAACCGGGCTTGCTATCTGCATAATTGCATCCTGGCGGCTATATCCCGGAGTATTAATATTTGCTATGTTATTACTCGCAACTCGGAGCGCCAACTGGTTTGCTGAGATTCCAGACCTGCCTATGTCAAATAGTCCTAAGAGGGACATCTACGTCTCCTTTGATAAGAGAACACCGGTTTTTTGCGAATTGTTCTCACGTGAAAATGAACTCATAAAGTTTGTTGTTGATTTAATGTAGTTTATTGAGCGATCTATGAGTATTGAGTTGAATTTATTCATTTCATCCACATTCTGAAGAAGAGAGATCAGTTGAGATCGCAATGTCGTAAATGCATTGTTGCCGGTCACCAGTGCAAGCTGCTTAAGATTAATGTCACCTGCCATATCATTGACCCTGGCAAATTCGTTCACCAGTCTTACTCTTTCTTCTTCAAGCAGTCTCAGTCTCATAACAATAGTGTCCTTTTCCTTTGAAAGTTCCGACACCTTGTCAGGGTTTATATTGACGAGGCATATTTTTTCTTCCTTAAGAACCTCATGAAGACACTTGTATCCCTTTATCTGCTCTTTGAGTATATGTATAATGTCGTCTTCTGATTTCATATCATTTCCCATTATTCAATTAATAATAAAAGCTCATTAATTGAATTAACTTCCAATTATTCGGGAAGAAAACTCCCGCCTATGCACCCGTACAACAAGCAGCCTTACTCAATATTTACGCTCAGTTGAAATTAAATACTTAAATTTCTTCTTGAAGTATTTTATGAGC
>PJEL010001093.1_pt1 | contig 28756 bp, 27 predicted proteins | sample 1853271 | NCBI WGS metagenome assembly PJEL01 (sample SAMN08108733, study PRJNA415343) | Invertebrate metagenome, whole genome shotgun sequencing project. | host: Globobulimina | place: Sweden: Gullmar Fjord | collected 2015-08 | reverse complement strand
GGCGGAAAGGGAAGAGAAACCAATTCACTCACGCGCATCCCCGTTGCGTATAAAAGGTGCAACAAAGCGGCCAATCTGCTTTTTTCAGGACTATCGCCTTCAGTTTGGTTAAGCAGGGTATCCACTTCTTCTACTGTCAAATATTTGGGAAGTCTGCGCCCCGCCCTTGGCGCGTCAACATTCATCGCAGGATTATCTGTTCGCAAATCTTCGGACAATAAGAAAGCAAAGAACTGCTTTATGGCACTCAACCGCCTTGCCTGTGTCGCTGGGCTCATCCCTGTCGCAGCCAAAGACCGAATATACTCACTGATATTTTCCTGGGAGGCCGATTTGACCCGTGCTTTGTACCGTGTCAGATAGTGGTTAAAATCGTCGAGATCACGCCTATAAGCGGCAAGGGTGTTTTCTGCTGCATTCCTTTCGGTTGCCAGCATTTCCAGAAAACTCTCTTGCCAGTGCTCCGACACAATCAGAAACCCTTTGCTATCGCAGCCTCTACAGCGAGATTACGCGCCTCTTTTTCAAGGCCGATTGCCTTTAAAGCCGATGTAACGGCTATCAAAGTGGTTGTCGTCACGCCTTCCGGCCCCGCCTGCCCGAGCGCTTGAAGAGCCAAAGCGATTGTCTCCCCTTTACGGCCTGCACTGGCTGAGGAAATGAGGTTTCTTTCAAGAGTATGACTACTTTCAGCGGAAACTGGCCCGGTATTCATCAGAAGCAAATCTCTCCAGTTTTCCTCAGATACGGCATACCCAAACACTTCTAAAAGAGATAAAAGGAGCTCCGATTTAATTCCCTGATCCGGATCTTGATCCGTGGCATTTTTCCAGAACGCAAAACTTGCACCATTCCATCTGGCAATGGCGTTCACACCGGACAAAACCATATAAGTATCAAGTTTGGTAATATCTGAGCGAGCCTGAAGGCGTTCTTCTGAAGTTCCCAAAGAGGCTGATCGCCGGATAAGCCGTTCCCAGACAGCAGCTTGCTCCTCTTTACCGTTTAAGAGCAGAGCCTTCACCGTAAGCAGGTTAAACTCTCTACCGTAATCAGTTGACGAAAATCTGCTGAGCTCATCGAGGACGAGTTTTGAAACGGATGCGAAATGGTTATTATCAATGGCCAGCTGCAACAAAACAGAAAGATGAACCGCTTTTTCGCTTTCCTCTTCAGCTTCCACTACTGTCTTAAAAAGATTAGCGTAGGAGCTGAATATATCCTCTATCGTCGCATCTTCCTTCAGCGCAATGTCAGACTGCACTTTTTTTCTAAGAGCACCCATCTCAGAAATGTCATTGCCAATGACATTGAAAATTACTTCCGCATGACGATCACCAAGCGACTGAGGATTCCTGAGAAGCGCTTCTAGTATTTCTGGCGAGGCCGAAGGAATCACAGAAGGATCAATAACGATTTTTGCAACATCAATCATCGCCACGTCAAGAGGACGTAATGATGCTGAATTAAACGGAACAGGAATGTCATCTCCTGCCAACCGCGCGAATAGAGCAAAGAAAAGAGGATCATTTTCTCCCTGCTCTTCGAGCAAAGCTGCTCCCAGCTCAGCACGATCAAACTCTTCATTCGATAATCTGCAAAACACAGCCACCTTTGACCAAAACTTATCCGCTTGCTGACGCGCTGAAGTTCTTCCTGAAGCCAGGCAGACTTGTTCGTAGTTGCCCTTCAAAAGGTCAAGTTCAGCAGCAACTTTCTGTAATTCTTCGGATTGTGCATGTAGAGGTATTCTTGCCAACAAAGCTTGAGCGTCATTCACGCGCCCTGCATCTCTCAACTTTTGAAGGCGTATTCGCAGTATGCGGTTATTATCTGCGTTTGATCCGGGCAGTACCACACCGGTAAGCAATAACCTCCGATATAGATCCATCATTTCCGGTGATTGAGGATTATGGCTTATTTTTCCAAGAAGGGTCCGAACCAGGCTTGCTGGTGTTCCGCTCCACATCTGAGCGCTAAACCCACCATTTGATTCAGTTAAAAGCCCCGCAGAGGCGGGATTCAAGGCATCCAGTTTTTCAACGACCAGCGTCTCGCTGCCCTCTGCTCCCAAAGATGTGTTGCTTTTTTCCTGTAAATTGGAAGAAGGCAATTCACCTGATGATGGCTTATCATCACTGGGTAAAGAGCCTTTTAGCGTCTCCGCCTGCTCGCCAACAAATGACGGCACGAGGCTTCTGGGTTTTTCCTGAGCATGAGAAACATTTGCCAGAGCAAGAGTGCCCAGAGCCAAAGGAACGATCCAGAAAAATCCAGATGTTTTATTTTGGGAATTGGTCATTGGGGATTACCCTCTCTACCGGAACAGTTGGGGCTGGAATATCCCATGCTGACAAGAAGACGCCGCCACCGACAATCAGGGCTGTAATCATAAAGAGAAGGAAGAACGAGAATTTGGACATGTTCCGTAACTGAGCCTTTAGTTGGACAACATAAAACCTAACACATTAAGCAAGATTCTTGCTATTTGATTTGCTAAGCTGCGATTATGGCATAAGTTTGGCTAAAACAATTAGCACGCCTTAAGGATTTACATCAACCGCCTTCCGTAAACTTGAGCTCGGTGACGTTGGTATTTTGAAAAGTGACATTAATGAGAAGTGAGAGTGAAGTGACGATTGACAGCCCTGACGATGCGCATGATCAGTCGCGTTCAGTTGTCGGAGAAAAGTCGATTGTTCTAGTTGGACTAATGGGAGCCGGGAAAAGTTCTGTTGGAAGAAGACTGGCAACAGCATTAGATTTGCCCTTCAAAGATGCCGATACAGAAATTGAACTTGCCTCCAATTTAACCGTTCCAGAATTTTTTGAAAAACACGGCGAAAAAGCTTTTAGAGATGGGGAGAGGAAGGTCATTTCGAGACTTCTTGCCGATACTCAACATGTTCTTGCCACAGGCGGCGGTGCGTATATGGACCCCGAAACAAGAGATATTATTGCTAAAAACGGATGTTCTGTTTGGTTGCGTGCGGATTTGGATACACTTTTGAAGCGCTGCTTAAAACGAAATACACGTCCTCTTCTTCGTCAAGGGGATCCCAAACAAATTCTGAATGACTTGATGCAAAAACGCTATCCAGTTTATGAAGAAGCTGACATTACCGTGGAAAGTGGGGATGGCCCTCATGACATCGTTGTTAAAAAAATAATAAGTGCCCTCAATGCACACAATAACAACGAACCTGTTAAAGAGGTCCTTCAGGAAAATGAGTAGTCGGTATGAGTAACTCTCAATCAAATGATATCGATAAGAACAAAGTTCGCGTTGAACTTGGAAGCCGATCTTACGATATACTTATTTCTGGAGATTTGTTGCGCCATGCGGGCGAATATATCCAGCCGGTTTTGCGTAAAAAAAGAGTTGCGATCATTTCCGATGAAACCGTAGCCTCCCTTCATATGGAAACCCTGCAGGCTTCTTTAAAAGAGTCAGAAATTGAATTTACAACCATTCTTTTGTCCCCCGGAGAGAAAACAAAGAGCTTATCTCAATATGGCGCGCTGATGGAAAAGCTCCTCGAAGCCCGTGTTGGTCGAGACGAAGCGTTGATCGCATTTGGTGGTGGCGTCATCGGTGACTTAACAGGCTTTGCCGCTTCAACGTTACGCAGAGGGATCGACTTTATTCAAATCCCAACGACCTTGTTGTCTCAGGTAGATAGCTCTGTTGGTGGTAAAACCGGCATAAACAGCCAGTTTGGCAAAAATCTTATTGGGGCATTTTATCAACCAAAATTGGTTCTTGCCGATGTCGCCCTCCTTGATACTCTCCCCCGCAGAGATGTTCTAGCGGGTTATGCGGAAGTCGTGAAATATGGCTTGCTCGGAGATTTTGACTTCTTTGGCTGGCTCGAAGAAAATGGTCACAATGTCGTGGACGGCGATATTGATGCTAGAATTAAGGCCGTTAAACGCAGTGTTCAGGCAAAAGCTGATATTGTTGCTCAAGATGAACAGGAACAGGGTGTCAGGGCGCTCCTCAATTTGGGGCACACCTTCGGACACGCGCTAGAAGCCGAGGTAGGATATACGACCAACCTGGTTCACGGTGAAGGAGTTGCTATAGGCATGCTTATGGCAATGGAGTTATCCGTTTCAAAAGGCCTGATCTCTGGCCAGGATTTTACACGGGTGAAATCTCATTTCAAAAAGGTGGGATTGATGGAGGCTTTACCCAATATTGAGGGGATTAATTGGGACGCTGACACCTTGCTAAATCACATGTATCAAGACAAGAAAGTTGATCAGGGGAAACTCACTTTCATTTTGATGAATGCCATAGGCGATGCGTTCACTACGCAAAATGTTTCCCTGGAAGAAATACTGAATACCCTTAAAAAATTCACGACGAATTAGGATGAGGGAAATGAGGCCCAAATAATGGATCTGGAACTAATACTGTCGCTTGTTGCGATATTCCTGCTGCTAATCCTGTCAGGCTTTTTTTCCGGATCGGAAACGGCACTAACGGGCGCCTCGAGAGCCCGGCTTCATCAGATGGAACAAGCTGGCGATCAGCGTGCAAAAGTTGTCAATCGATTGAGGGAGCAACATACAAAGCTCATTAGTGCAATATTGCTTGGAAATAATCTTGTTAATATTCTGGCCTCGGCTCTTGCAACCAGTCTATTGATTTCTCTTTTTGGTGATATCGGGGTCGCATACGCCACACTGCTGATGACGGCACTTATTTTGATATTTTCTGAAGTGCTACCAAAAACATATGCTTTAAGGCGCCCAATCCGCGTTGCGCGCTTTGTAGCGCCTATATTGCGACCCGCCGTTTTTATTCTTTCCCCATTTGTGTTGGGGGTTAATGCGGTTGTTGATGTCACCTTGCGAATGGTTGGTATTGGTGATCAAGAAGGTGATCCGGATACTCTTTCTGATGCAGCCCAAGATGAATTGAGGGGGGCGATCCACCTGCATTCAGAAGATGCGGGAGTGATCATGCATGAAAAACACATGCTTGATACCATTTTGGATATGGATGCCGTGGATTTGTCAGAAATAATGATCCACAGAAAAATTGTTGAAACTATTGATGCAAATAAACCAATTTCAGAAATCATCGCGCAGGTTTTTAAAAGCCCCTACACCAGAATACCTATGTGGCAGAATGATCCTGAAAATATCGTCGGCGTCATTCATGCGAAAGATCTTTTGCGGGCCGTTATCCCCCTTCATGGTGATTATTCTACTCTGAAAATAGATGATATTGCGTCCAAACCATATTTTGTTCCGGAAACCACAACTTTACGGGATCAGCTAAAAGCTTTTTTGGAGCGGCATGCCCATTTCGCACTTGTGGTGGACGAGTATGGTGCGCTGATGGGATTGGTAACCCTTGAAGACATCTTGGAGGAAATTGTTGGCGACATATCCGATGAATATGATGTCGAGGTTGTTGGCGTGGAAATACTTAAAGAAGGAAAAGTACGATCCAAGGGTTCCGTCACTATTCGAGATTTAAACAGAAAATGCAATTGGTCACTACCGGATGAGGAAGCTGCAACGATAGCTGGCCTGATCATTCACGAAGCTAAAATTATCCCGGACGAACAGCAAGCATTCACATTCTATGGTTTCAAATTTGAGATTATAAAAAAAGAAAGAAACCAGATTACAGAAATTCTAATCACTAAACTGAATTCGTGATTTCACGGCTTTATTAGAGAGCAAGCTCCCCTTCCATGTACCAAATCCTTTTCAACATCATCGCGCCAGTTGTTATCTGTGCTGGAATAGGGTTTTATTGGGCCAAATCCAATAAATCCTTTCATATGGAAACAATCACCGGCCTGGTTTCCAATATTGGGGCCCCTCTTCTCGTTTTCACAACACTTGTAAAACTGGAAATGGCACTCACCGAATTCCTGGAATTTGGATTAATGGCGTTGGTTGCGCTCTTTACTTTTATCCCAATTGGATTCATTTTTCTCAAAATACTCAAACTGGATTATCGAGATTACCTACCCGCTCTTATTTTTCCAAATACTGGAAATATGGGGCTACCTCTGTGTTTCTTTGCTTTTGGTCAGGAAGGCCTCACCCTTGCGCTCGCTTTTTTTACCGTTTATGCAATTTTGCAATTCACACTAGGCGTATGGTTAGCCTCAGGCTCGGGTTCAATATCTCAGCTCTTAAAAACACCGCTGATCTATGCCGTTATTTTGGCAACCCTCATTCAGGCAACCAGTATACCGGTCCCTGAATGGATAACTTCGACAACCGAACTCCTCGGCGGGATTACTATTCCTCTGATGCTCATGGCATTGGGGGTAAGTTTGGCAAGCCTTTCAATCAAACATCTAAAACTTGCCACACTTTTGTCTATCGCCAGGCTTTGCATGGGTTTTGCCGTTGGATATGGTTTATCAGAGCTTTTTTCATTAGAAGGTACAGCCCGCGGGGTTCTCATTCTTGAATGCACCATGCCTGTAGCGGTATTCAATTATCTGTTTTCGCTACGCTATGGTCGTTCCGCCGGGCAGATTGCGGGGACGGTTCTCATATCGACCCTGCTCTCCTTTTTGACTTTGCCTTTGTTGTTGCTTTACGTCCTGGGTTGACTCAAATCTGATCACCTTGTTTACATAATACTGCAATACCGCACTTCTTATTCTGGATGTACGTGAGTGCTCCTTGCGGGATGGATGATGGTCTACTTGGCTACAAAATGCATGAATTGAAAGTCTATTTTTTGCACAAATACGCCTCAACGCATCCCACTCAACCTTCTCCAATCGAATACTGGTCCTGTGATTTTTGCCCGTATCCGGGTCAAGAATATTAATATTTCCATTGATCAAGGTTTGGGGGGTAGATTCTTCCATGGTGTCCTCGCAACATTTATAATGCTTCATGCGCCATCACAACGCACACGTTAAAGTTGCATATAGGAACTGTATTCTCTTCGTCAATATCGAGAGGAGATAGAATGCGAAAAAAAGGACTCCTAGGAAGGTGACTTCAAATCCAATGTAAGAGCGTGAATATCGGTTTTCATTTCTTCGTCGAGCACCTGATAGACCAGCCTCTGACAGGCAACTCGTGAAAGGCCCGCAAATTTCTCTGATTCAATTTCAACACGAAAATGGCTCTCACCTTGTGGCCGAGCTCCTGCATGACCAGCATGATGATGAGATTCGTCGATAACATTCAACTTTACAGGGGAAAATTCACGGGTGAGTTTTTCCTCAATTTTCTGGGCAACTGACATATATTTGATATCCCTATACAAAAAAAAGAAATTTATCATGGAAACCAACGGCACTTCCACGTATCATTGACGGGTATAGTGGGATTTTTTTTCAATTGTATAAATAATCATTGCGGGAAATAGAAATAACTTATATCTTATATTAGTTTCATGTAATTTATATTTTGGACTAAGTTAAACAATCACAGGATTTGCTGGAGAGCGAAATGACAGTTCATGCAAAAGTTCGTAAACATGTACAAGTCGCCCTTAAACCGGATGCAACTGCCGAAGAAACACCTGTTCGTCATATCGACGTTCATGTTGGAAACCGGATTCGAGAAAGACGCATTCTTTTAGGATATACGCAGCAGCAGATGGCTAATTTGATAGGTGTAACCTATCAACAGGCGCATAAATATGAGCGTGGCATCAATAGAATATCTGCTGGCAGGCTTTATAGCATTGCATCTGCGCTTAATGTGCCTATCAACTATTTTTTTGATGGCTTAGCGCCCACAGACACCACCGAGACATCCTCACGACAGCGGATGTGCTTGGAAATGGCGCGAAATTTCTCCCTTATCGAGAATGAACGCTATCAAGATGCCTTGAGCCATCTTGCTCGTGCTTTGTCACACCCGACGACAAACTAACGATACAGCGCTGTTACGCAGGCAACTGCGTACAGTTGCTTAACCCGCGACACAAACCCTCATAAAGGGCAAATTCAAATTTCTTTTGCAAAATTGTGCATTGCAGAAGTGCTTGATCTTGCCTCCGTCGTTTTGAAATACCATAATGTCCGGTATGAGTAAGTCTAAAAACAAATTTTTAAATGACGACGCCCCTTCGCCAGAGCATATTTGCGATAATAAAGATTGCTATGAAGAAGGTGAATTTCGGGCGCCTAAATCTCGCCTGATCGATCGCGGTGGACGCGATGATTACTATTGGTTCTGCCTAAAACATATCAGAGAATTTAATAAGTCCTGGAACTTTTTTGAAGGTATGTCAGATGGCGAGGTTCTAAAATACAAGGACGAGGATATTACTGGCCACAGGCCTACTTGGAAACTAGGAACCAGAACCGGTGGTTCGAAAAAGGAATTCAAATATGACGATCCATTTGATTTCCGTCAGGAAACAGGCGAGAATAATTCAGGACAGAACAATAATAATAAACAGTCGAATAAATCATTCACTCAAGATGCCGAGGAACGCGAGGCCTTAGCCACGTTAAACCTTAAATCTGGAAGCAGTTTGAAAGATATAAAGAAACGCCATAAAGAACTGGCAAAAAAATACCACCCGGACACTCGGGGGGGAGACAAGCAGGCCGAAGAAATTCTAAAAACAATCAATCAGGCCTATACACACCTTTTATCTTGCGCTAACTCCTAGACGTTAGCTGTAAGAGTAAATTCTAATTGTGATACGGAAAAGTAATGACGCCACTAGAACTTGCCGAAAATGCATCGGATATTAACCTTCCTGATATCAAAGTATCTGTCAGAGAAGTCTTTAAAATTGACAGTGATCTTGAAGTACCCGCTTTTAGCCAAAAAGCAGATCTAGTTCCTGATCTTGATCCCACCTATGTATTCGACCATGACACAACAATGGCCATTTTGGCGGGTTTTGCTTACAATCGCCGTGTGATGGTGCAAGGGTATCATGGCACGGGAAAATCCACACATATTGAGCAAGTTGCGGCGCGCCTTAACTGGCCCTGCGTGCGGATCAATCTCGACAGTCACATTTCCCGTATGGATCTGGTGGGTAAAGATGCCATTGTCCTACGCGAAGGCAAACAGGTTACAGAATTCAGAGAAGGTATTCTTCCGTGGGCCTTGCAATCACCAACAGCCTTGGTCTTTGATGAATATGATGCTGGCCGGCCGGATGTCATGTTCGTTATTCAACGCATTTTGGAAGTTGAAGGCAAACTGACACTCCTTGATCAGAACCGCGTCATTCGCCCTCATCCTGCCTTTAGAATGTTCTCGACGACAAATACTGTAGGTCTTGGCGATACCACAGGCCTCTATCACGGCACTCAGCAGCTCAACCAGGGCCAGATGGACCGCTGGAATATTGTGACAACGCTGAATTACCTGCCAGAGGAGATGGAAACAGAGATTGTTCTGTCAAAACTGCCAAGCTATGACACTGAAAAAGGCCGTAAGGTTATTCAATCGATGATTGCCTGTGCTGACTTGACACGCTCTGGATTTATTTCCGGTGACATTTCAACAGTTATGAGCCCGCGGACCGTTCTGACCTGGGCGGAAAATACCGAGATATTCGGAGAAGTTGGCTTTGCATTCAGAGTGACCTTCCTCAACAAATGCGATGAAATGGAACGCCCAATTGTCGCAGAATATTATCAGCGTAGTTTTGGAGAGGAACTCCCTGAATCTGCCGCCAACATAGCGATGTCATAAACTGTGTCTCTGTCAAAAAACAAAGAAGCCCCTGCTGAGCTCTTCAAGCGGGCCGTAACTGCCACAATGCGAGCCATGTCGAAAGACAAGGAACTCGATGTCATCTATGGCAATGATCAACCTGGGCTCGCCGCGCATCGTGCGCGGTTGCCAAACCCTGCGCGTGACCTGCCCGTTGAAGATATTCATAAAGTCCGCGGGCAATCGGATAGCCTGGCTCTTCGTCAGCGATATCATGACGATACGCTTCATTCACAGCTGGTTCCAACAGGTGGTGATGCCAAGGCTGTGTTCGATGCAATCGAACAGGCACGTGTCGAATCTATCGGTGCAAACCGAATGAAGGGGGTTGCCGACAATTTGTATCGCCAGTTAGATACGCATTGTAAAGAAGCAGGATTTGACCGCGTATTAAACAAAGAAGATGCACCTCTCTCTGAAGTTCTCGGGTTGCTTATTCGTGAAAAACTGACTGGCACCCCGGTTCCAACCAGCGCCAGTAACATGGTGGATTTATGGCGCTCTGAAATTGAGGAGAAGGGAGAGCAAGATTTTCAAGCTCTCATCGACACCCTTGATAATCAGGCTGACTTTGCTAAAGCGACAAAGCAACTCCTGAAAGATCTGGATCTTTATGAAGAGGCTGATGGATCTGACACTCAAGATGACGAATCCGGTGACGGGGATGAAGGAGAACAAGAACCCGAGGCTGAGAGCAGCGGCGCAGAAGGGGATGATGAAGCTCAGGATGCAAGTGCTGCTGAGGAAGCATCAGCTCAAGAAGGAGCTGGTGACGATAGCACAGATACTGAGGCAGGCGAAAGCGCTGATCAGGAAAGTGCGAGTTCCGGTGAGGAAGCGGGAAAAGACAGGAAACCATCATATCCAGAAGACTTCAAAAACTTTCTGGAAGGTCCAACCTATAAACCTTTCACAACTGAATTTGATGAAGTTGTTCAGGCCCAGGATCTCTGCGAGCATGAAGAGTTGATCCGGTTGCGCCAACAGCTGGACCAACAGCTTTCCAATATGCATGCATTGGTCAGTAAACTTGCCAACCGGTTGCAGAGAAAACTTCTGGCGCAACAAAACAGATCCTGGGATTTTGATCTCGAAGAAGGCATGCTAGACGCTGCGCGGCTTTCCCGCGTGGTTGTTGACCCCCTTCTGCCCCTATCCTTCAAACAGGAACAGGATACTGACTTTAGAGATACCATTGTCACACTGCTGATTGACAATTCTGGCTCTATGAGAGGCCGTCCGATTTCAATTGCCGCTATATCAGCCGATATTTTGGCAAGAACACTGGAACGGTGTTCTGTAAAGGTTGAAATTCTGGGTTTCACGACCCGCGCCTGGAAGGGTGGTCAATCTAGAGAGAAGTGGCTAGAGCAAGGTAAGGAAGCCAATCCGGGACGTTTGAATGATCTTAGGCATATTGTCTACAAGCCTGCGGATTATCCCTATCGCCGCGCCCGTCAATCTTTGGGGCTTATGCTCAAAGAAGGCCTACTTAAAGAGAATATCGACGGTGAAGGCCTCTTATGGGCCCATAACCGCCTTCTAGGCCGGCCCGAGCAACGTCGGATACTTATGGTGATCTCTGACGGTGCACCTGTTGATGATAGTACGCTCTCTGTAAATCCAGGAAATTACCTCGACAGACATCTTCGTGATGTTATTTCCTGGATTGAAAAGAAATCACCTGTTGAACTGATTGCCATTGGCATTGGTCATGACGTGACGCGCTACTATCAGCAAGCTGTCACAATCATTGACGCCGAACAATTGGGCGGCGTAATGATGGAGCAGTTGGCGGACTTATTTGACGAAAAGAAAACCGGAAAAAAGAACGCTAGATCCTGGTGATTTTCCAGCCCTGATCAAACAATAAAAAAGCGGGTAGGCCTTAGGCCTACCCGCTTCGGTATTCGATTGATTTAGAACTACCAATTATGCAGTTGCAATCGCTTTTCTGATGTCGCGTTTCATGCGACGTGCCTGCAAGGACAATTTCTCGTCACGTGCTTTCAGCAGAAAATTATCCAAACCACCAGTATGCTCTACAGAACGAAGAGCAGCAGCTGATACTTTCAAACTGAAGGAGCGACCAAGCGCCTCTGACATCATCCGCGCATCTTGCACATTTGGCAGAAAACGGCGACGGTTTCTGTTTTTAGCGTGGCTGACATTGTTGCCTACCTGAACGCCTTTACCTGTCAATTCACAACGACGGGCCATTGTGCACCTCATTTGAACAAAAAAAGAAATACCGGCATCACAGCCGGTCGTGATGACGGCTTTTAAGGACTGAGGCCGCTTCCGTCAAGTCTAATTGGGCAAAAATCGTCATTTTAGCCGAAGAATTATTTGCTTCGGCCTATTTGCCTAGAAAAACAGCCAAAAGTTCCTTCGCGCCAGTTGTTGGGCTGACTTTTCCAGCTTTCACATCTGTCTCCATCTGATCAATTGATGCGGCAACCTGTTCATGTTCTTTCAAGCGATTCATCAATGTTTCACCAAGCTCGGCCCACATCCAGGCGGCGGCTTGTTCTTCCCGTTGACTTTCAAGCTCATTATCTTCAGATCGGGCAATACGGTATTCACCAATAGTTTCCCACAATTCCTCGATCCCAATTTTTTTGAGCGCAGAAGCCATCAATACTTTTGGAGTCCAATGCTTGCTTTTTAGACGCATGAGACCAACGGCCCCTTTATATTCTGCTGCCGCTCTTCGTGCGACAGGAACAAGTTCGCCATCAGCTTTATTAATAACAATGACATCAGCAAGTTCCATAACACCGCGCTTGATACCCTGAAGCTCATCCCCTCCAGCTGGTGCTAAGAGTAACAAGAATATGTCCACCATATCGGCAACGGTGGTCTCCGATTGCCCAACCCCAACTGTCTCCACCAAAATGACGTCAAAGCCAGCGGCTTCACAAAGAAGCATTGCTTCCCTTGTTCGGCGAGCGACACCACCAAGAGATCCCCCAGATGGGGAGGGCCGAATAAAAGCGTTGGGATCTCTGGACAGTTCTTCCATTCGGGTTTTATCCCCCAGAATGGATCCACCTGTCCGTTTGGACGACGGGTCAATAGTGAGAACAGCCACCTTATGTCCCGCTTCCGTCAAAAACCGACCAAAGGCCTCAATAAAGGTAGATTTTCCGACACCAGGCGTCCCTGAGATACCTATTCGAATTGATTTTCCAGTATCAGGGAGTAAATTCGTCAACAGTTGCTGTGCACTTTGCTGATGATCATCTCGTATTGATTCAGCGAGTGTTATGGCACGTGCGAGAGAACGGCGATTGCCTTCCCGAATTTTATCTGCCATTTCTTTTAAATCAGTTACTGATTTTATTCTGTTTTTTGTCATGATATCTGGTATCGGAAAATACGGCCCATTCGTCAAGAAGAATGCCAAAACGGCCAAATATGTAATCTGATTGTGTGATCGAAGCCCCGTTAAGGAGACTGAAATGATTGACGCCATCAAAACTGTTGAAATGCACACCGGCGGAGAGCCATTACGGATCATCACGGATGGCGTCTCCTTCCCCGATGGACTGACATTACTAGAGAAAAGGCGTTATCTTCGAGAAGAGGCTGATAAGTACCGACGGTTCCTTATGTTCGAGCCACGGGGCCACAAAGATATGTATGGGGCGCTTATTGTCCCTTCGAGCAATGAAGAGGCCGATTTTGGGGCGATATTCATGCATAATGAAGGCTATAGCACCATGTGCGGCCATGCTGTGATTGCACTGGGTCGATTTGCTGTTGATACAGGGCTTGTCGCAAGAACAGGAGCAGAGACACCAGTCAATATCGAATGCCCTTGCGGCTTGGTCAAAGCAACAGTCCAAACAGATGTGACACATTCAAGTTCAGTCAGATTTGAAAGTGTCCCCTCCTTTGCTTTCAAGCTCAATCAATTCGTCGAGACGCAGGAGTATGGTCCGGTTGAGCTTGATATCGGATATGGTGGTGCATTCTATGGCATTCTGGATGCCGCCTCACTTGGGCTGGATCTTAAAAGCTCATCAATTGCCAGCTTGGTCTCAGCAGCGGCTCAACTCTCCGAAGCAATCCGCAACCAGATAGATATAACCCACCCCATAGAACAAGACCTTGGATACCTTTACGGCATTATTTTCACAGATGGCCAATCAGGTGAAGATGCTGCCAGCATGAATGTCTGCGTCTTTGCTGATGGGCAGATTGATCGCAGCCCAACAGGCTCCGGTGTTACTGCGCGCCTTGCAGTAATGGCTGCAAAAGGGGAAGCCGATATTGATATCCCCCATTCCTTTGAAAGCCTGACGGGGGCCGTTTTTTCTGGAAAAATCATCTCCAACTGTAACGTAGAGCAGTTCAAAGCTGTTACCGTTGAAGTTGGAGGCAGAGCGCATTATAGCGGAACTGCAGAATTCACGATGGAAGAAGATGATATGCTGGCTGGTGGTTTCCTGCTTCGCTAAAAAATGGATCTAAAAATGACTGATAAATCTGAAGACTTAAAATCCCAAGCCTTGAACATCATGGATCAAGCCTATTCCCCATATTCCAAATTTTCTGTCGGCGCAGCGATGAAAACCAAATCAGGGAATATCTACTCCGGTTGCAACGTCGAGAATGTCTCCTTTGGCCTGACTATTTGTGCTGAACGCAACGCCATTGGTCAAGCAATTGCAAAAGAAGGACCAGACCTTCAAATCGAAGAAATTTTTGTCACTAACAGAAATTCCGAAGGAAATTCCATTCCCTGTTCGCCTTGCGGTGCCTGCAGACAGGTGATTGCCGAATTCGCCTATGCCGGAACAACCATTCATTATCAGGGCAAAAACGGTGATGTGACTGTTTCTATGGAAGAGCTGCTTCCAGACAGTTTCCGGTTTTAAGAACGTTCTTTCTCAAAGCCGGAAATAAAACTGGTGATATTTGCTCCCAGATGATCCCGATTATACCCGCCTTCCTGCACCAAAACTGTGGGAAGGCCGAGTTTGGAAATACTGGACGCAATTTTGGAGAAGCCGCCTGTTGTTATTTTCAAACCGACAAGCGGATCCCCTTCGAACGCGTCCAGACCTAAAGCGACAAAAAGAATATCTGGTGCAAAAGCCTTGATAGCAGATTTTGCTACTTCCAGTTCTTCAAGAAAAATATCATCGCCGCTTTCAGGAATAAGCGGGAGATTGATATTATAACCTTCACCTTGCCCCTCACCGCGTTCATGGGCGTAACCCGCATAAAAGGGATAAAAATCAGTCGGGTCGCAGTGCATTGAGATCGTCAGAACATCATTTCGTGTATAGAAAATCCCCTGCGTTCCATTTCCATGGTGCACATCCACATCCAAGATAGCCACGCGTTTTACTGTGTTCAGAGCATATTGCGCAGCAATCGCCACATTATTCAAAAAACAAAAACCGCCAGCCTGATCCTGATAGGCGTGATGTCCGGGAGGTCGGCAAAGTGCGTATGAGGATTTTGCGCCCTCGATATCACTTAAAACAAGCTCTGCTGCTGTTAAGGCAACATTTGAAGAGGCAATACATCCCTCCCAGGTTTCCGGACCGATGGGAGCAGAGAGATCCGTTGTATAATACCCGACTTCGCCCACAATTCCTCTGGGCATTGAAGACATATGACGGCCAGGGTGGATATTTGGAAGCACTTCTTCATTTTCCATTCCAGCTGCTTTCCAGCGCTTGGAAATTGTTTCCAAAAATTGAAGATATCCGGGTGTATGTATCGCAGCTCTTGGCTTTGCGCCAAATTCTTTTACCGGCATTATTTCATGCCCAGCATTTTCAAGGCCTTCTAACAAAGCGTCTGCACGCTCAGGGATTTCCTGTGGTTCATGAAACGATCCGCCCTTAAAATAGGTCTTCGGATAATGCTTGGAATGATCCGGACTAAAAACGATTTTCATTTCACTCTCGCCTGCAATTTTTCGTAAATTCATTAAAGGCAGAAAATCGAAGCCTACGTCAAGCGATGTGTGGGAGGCCAAAATGAAAAGCCCATGAACCCCAGGCCTCTAAAGTATGGCGTAAAACCAGCGGAAATCTTATGGTCACGTGTGAAAAAGACAATATCCTCTCTTCCGATATCGGTTTCTTTAACTTGATTAACGCCAATTTTATCAAGCACATCCACTAACCGGCGAGCGACGGGAAGCGCAGGATCAAGCCAGATAACATCACGGCAATGCTCTTCTTCAAGTTCTTTTCGTAAAATAGGAAAATGAGTACAGCCTAGGATGATCACATCCATTGAAGAGAATTCAGCAGCAGCAAGTGGGGCCAGACTGGCACGCAACTGCCCTATATCGAGAGCATGGCCGCGGATTTTATTTTCTGCAAGAGAGGCGAGATCAGGACTTCCAAATCGGTGAATCTGACAATCAGATGCAAACTCTTCAATAAGAGTGTCAATATACTCCCGCCTTACAGTTCCCTCGGTTGCCAGAAGGCCAATAACACCGGACTGTGATCTCTGCGCAGCCGTTTTTATGGGTGGGACGACTCCAATAATTGGGACTAAGAAATTATTACGAAGAGTATCAAGAACGACAGTGCTGGCTGTATTGCAGGCGATTACGACGGCGTCAAACCTGAAATGCTCGAGTGCCTGTTTAACGATAGAAAAAACGCGTTCAACAAGTGCGTCCTCTGATAAATTACCATAGGGAAAAATCTTGTTATCAGCGAGATAAGTTACCGAAATCGTCAGGTCTAATTTTTTGATCGCTTCGACAACAGTCATTCCCCCAATCCCAGAATCGAGTACAAACACTGACCGCTGTTGCCCCATTGGCATCTGACTAAAATCTCTCAATTCCCCTGTCGATTAAACCTAGTCGGCATCAACAGGGGCCCCTCACTATCAAGCGGAATGGTGCTTGCGAATTAGCTCCAGAACTTCGGCTGCAGCAGCCGGAATATTGGTTCCTGGACCATAAATGGCTGAGACACCGGCGCCATACAAGGCATCATAATCCTGTGCAGGAATAACACCGCCGCAGACAACAAGTATATCGTCAGCACCTTGCGCCATTAGCTCAGCAATGATTTGCGGAACCAGTGTTTTATGCCCGGCCGCCTGTGAGGATATTCCGATCACATGCACGTCACTTTCGATAGCATCTTTTGCAGCTTCCGCAGGCGTTTGGAACAAAGGTCCAACATCCACATCAAAACCGATATCGGCAAAGGCCGTTGCGATCACTTTTGCGCCCCGGTCGTGACCGTCCTGGCCAAGTTTCACAACAAGCATTCTGGGGCGGCGCCCCTGTTCTTTGGCAAATTCTTCAATATCGCTCTGGATTTTCTGGAAACCTTCGTCTCCTTCATAGGCAGCGCCATAAACACCGGATATCGAGCGAATTTCTGCACGGTGACGTGTGAATACTTTTTCCATGGCATCCGAAATCTCACCCACTGTGGCCCGTTCTCTTGCTGCATTTACGCTGAGCTCCAGCAAGTTTGCATTGCCTTTTGCCCCTTCAGTCAACGCGTCAAGTGCGGCCTGACAAGCAGCCTCATCCCGAGAAGCCTTGATCTTCTCAAGCCGGGCGACCTGTTGGCGAAGAACTTCTGTGTTATTGACGTCAAGGATTTCGATATTGCTGTCATCCTCTTTCAAGGAATATTTATTCACGCCGACGATTGTTTCGTCACCTCGATCAATACTGGCCTGACGCCGTGCGGCTGATTCTTCAATTTTGAGTTTCGGCATACCGCTTTCAACGGCTTTCGTCATTCCGCCCAACTCTTCAACTTCTTCAATGAGCTTCCAGGCATCCTCTACAAGTGAATTAGTCAGGCTTTCCACATAATAACTGCCGCCCAGCGGATCAATCACATTGGGAACACCGGTTTCTTCTGCAAGGATTAACTGGGTATTCCGGGCAATACGGGCTGAGAAGTCGGTTGGCAGTGCTATAGCTTCATCCAACGCATTCGTATGCAAACTCTGTGTACCGCCAAGCACAGCGGCCATAGCTTCATAAGCTGTCCGAATAACATTATTGTAAGGATCTTGTTCAGTTAGGCTAACACCAGATGTTTGGCAATGGGTCCGCAGCATCAATGATTGAGGATTTTGCGGATCAAACTGTTTCATCACTCGGGCCCACAGCACCCTAGCTGCACGCAGTTTGGCAATTTCCATAAAGAAATTCATGCCAATAGCGAAGAAGAAGCTGAGGCGTGGTGCAAATTCATCAATTTTCATACCGGATGCCATCGCAGCACGCGCATAATCCAACCCGTCCGCGATTGTAAACGCCAACTCCTGAACCTGTGTGGCGCCCGCTTCCTGCATATGATAACCGGAAATAGAGATGGAATTGAATTTCGGCATATTCTGGGATGTATATCCGATAATATCGCCAATAATTCTCATGCTTGGTGCCGGCGGATAAATATAAGTGTTCCGAACCATGAACTCTTTGAGAATATCGTTTTGGATAGTCCCTGCAAGTTTATCAAGGCTCACACCCTGCTCTTCAGCCGCGACGATGTAATTTGCCAAAATAGGCAAAACAGCGCCGTTCATTGTCATGGATACGGACATCTTATCTAACGGAATTCCATCAAAAAGGATTTTCATATCCTCAACAGAATCAATCGCCACACCCGCTTTGCCCACGTCACCAACTACGCGGGGGTGGTCACTGTCATATCCGCGGTGAGTTGCCAAATCAAAAGCAACAGAGAGACCTTTCTGACCAGCCGCCAGATTTCGGCGATAAAATGCGTTTGATTCTTCCGCAGTAGAAAAACCAGCATATTGGCGAATTGTCCAAGGCCGGTTTGCATACATGGTTCCGCGGACACCACGGGTAAACGGCGCAAAACCAGGGAGCTCACCCTCGAGATCAAGATCTTTAACATCTTCGGAGGTATATAAAGGTTTCACCTGAATGCCTTCAGGCGTATCCCACACCAGATCATCGACGGATCGTCCACGTAGTTCCTTTTCAGCCAATTTTGTCCATTCATCACGGCTGGGTTTTGGAAACTCGCTCATCTCTCTACTTCCTCTATTTTTGGCGTGATTGTGCACCGCACCACACCGAAATGTCAATTTTTCGATGCCTTTTAAATGAAAGTTCTGATGACTCACGAACGACTGCGGCATTTCTGATTTCATTCCTTATACAGCATTTTTTGTTAAATAGCTAACAAACGTTTGGCAAACTACTTATCGCAATTCTCACTCACTCCAATTCCTTTTCCGGTGAAAAACCAGAAAGCCCCTTTCTTGTTCTTTCTTCGTCGCGACTTACCTGTTATCACCAGTGCTTCATTTTGTGCGTTCCTCATACTTGGTCGCTGATTATTTTTGATTTATATTAATTTATGACAAGCCAAATAACTGCAGTTCTTGGACCGACAAATACCGGCAAAACACATTTGGCTGTTGAGCGGATGATGGGTCATAGCGATGGGATTATCGGATTACCCCTTCGCCTGCTCGCCCGTGAAGTTTATGACCGTGTCGTAAAGCATAAAGGTGTAGCCAACGTTGCATTGGTCACGGGCGAAGAAAAAATAACGCCGCCACATGCGTCCTATTTCGTCTGCACCGTAGAAGCGATGCCACTCGATCGTGGGTTTCAATTTGTCGCCATTGATGAAATTCAACTAGCCGCAGATCCGGAGCGTGGGCATGTCTTTACGGATCGCCTGCTTTATGCCCGAGGCCGTCAGGAAACCATGTTTATGGGATCCAGCACAATTAAGTCCTGGATACAAAAACTCATTCCCGATGTTAATTTCGTTAGCAGAGAAAGATTTTCCAGGCTGACTTATAAAGGCCCAAAGAAGATATCCCGACTCCCGTCCCGCAGTGCAATTGTGACATTTTCAACAAATGATGTGTATGCAATTGCTGAACTGGTGAGGCGACAACGGGGCGGGGCGGCTGTCGTCATGGGAAGCCTTTCTCCCAGAACCAGAAATGCGCAAGTGGAGCTCTATCAGTCAGGTGACGTGGATTATCTGGTTGCAACCGATGCCATTGGCATGGGTCTGAATATGGATATTGACCATGTCGCCTTTGCAAGCACTCATAAATTTGACGGGACAATGTCTCGAGGCTTAATGCCTGCAGAATTTGCGCAAATCGCAGGCCGGGCCGGGCGCCATATGAATGATGGCAGTTTTGGTGTGACTGCAAATGTTGAACCGTTGGATGAAGAGCTTATCAACCAAATAGAAGAACACCGGTTTGAAAGGATAAAGCATATTCGGTGGCGAAACCGGGATCTGGACTTCAACACAGTGCGCGATCTGGTCCGGTCATTGGAAAAGCCACCGCAGTTCGGCGGACTGCTTTCACCGCAGGAGCCAGATGACTATAAGACACTCAAGGCGCTTGAAAATCATGATGCCATACAAAAATATTCACGAAGCAGCGCAAAAGTACGTCAACTCTGGCAAGTATGTCAGATCCCTGACTTCAGAAAGACTATGCATGACGTTCATGTAAGATTGCTGAGGCAGATCTTCATAAATTTGCAAGGTTCGACTGGCAAATTGCCGACAGACTGGGTTGCCGGGCAGTTGGACAAGCTAAAAAAGACAGATGGAGACATCGATACACTCGCAACACGGATTGCTCATACGCGGACTTGGACATATATTTCACATATTCCTGACTGGTTAGATGATTATAAACATTGGCAGGAAGCCGCGCGTAGAATAGAAGATAACCTGTCGGATGCTTTACATGAGCGTTTGACGCAAAGATTTGTAGATCGACGCACCGCGGTTCTGGTGCGAAAACTGAAAGACAGTGGTCAATTGGAAGCATTGATTAACGAGACCGGGGATGTCCATGTTGAAGGACATTTTATTGGTACATTAAACGGATTGCGTTTTGCAGCAGATATGTCTGCAAACAGCACAGAGGCGAGAACGCTGCGAAATGTTGGCAACAAGACTGTTGTCAAAGAAATTGCATCGCGCGCGCAGGCATTAACAACATCAGACGATGATGCGTTTTCGTTAAATGAAAACGGCGAAATTGTCTGGAATGAAATGATTGTTGGTCGCCTGTCAAAGGGCGAATCTGTCTTAAAACCCAAAATTTCTCTATTAGCCAGCGAGCAATTAAACGGACCGGTCCTGGAAGCGGGTATTCGCCGATTAAATGACTGGCTCAATGCAGAAATTTCCAAACGACTCAATCCACTGGTCAAATTGGCAGATCTTCCCCTTACAGGGGCTGCGCGGGGCATTGCCTTTCAGGTTAGTGAAAATTTGGGAGCACTTCCTCGCTTCAAAGTGAATGATCAAATCAGAAATCTGGACAAAAAAGATTTTGGCCGATTGAAATTTGGCGGACTGAGAGTGGGATACGAGCATGTCTTTATGCCCATTCTGCTAAAGCCCGATCCAACGGCTCTTCGCTGTCTTCTTTGGGCTATCCATGAAGAAAGAAATAGCATCCCGGCGCCACCTCCGCCTGGTCGGGTCTCTTTTGAAGTGACCGAAAAACTGCCTCGAAACTACTATTTGACTGCGGGTTATGCGCTGTTCAACACACTGGCTATTCGTCTGGATATGCTCGATCGCCTGGCAGGATTACTCAGAAGAGCCTCTCGCGGTTTGCTTGATACTGATGAAAAAACTGCAAAGCCCACTTCTCAGGCTGCGGAAAAAGCATCAGAAACAGATGTAAAACCTGAAGAAAAATCGACTGAAGCAGCAGAGACACCAGAAGAGGCGACTAATACGCCTGTAGAAACTGCTTCTGCTGATCCAGCGACACCTTCTGTAAAAGAAGAAACTCAAGTCGAAGCCCCTGCTCCTGATGAGAAAGTCAGCGAACCTGCGATTGACGCACTAAAATCAAGTGAAGCAGGCACTTCAGAGGAACAAAAACCTGAAAAGAGTGCTTCAACACCGGCCAAAGCAGAAGCACCAGATACGGACGTAGCTGAAAAAGCTGTCGTAAAAGCTGATCCAAAACCGAAAGATTCTTCAACCGAGAAAAAAGGGCAGAAGAAAAAAGATCAACCTCGTAATCTTCCGTTCAAACCAACACATGAGATGCTGTCGCTGGTTGGGACAACAAGAGAGCAGTTCACTCTTATTTTGGAAAATCTGGGATATGAGGCAAAAGGCGAAGGCGAAGAGCTGATTTATCAGAAAGCTCCCTTTAAGAAGCGCAAGCGCCCACAACAGCCTCATTCAAATCAAAAGAGATCACCAAACAAAACTGAGCGGAGCCCGAAAAAGGGACCTCCCCGTAAAGTTTCTTCACCAAAAGTGAAAGAAATGGACCCTGATTCGCCTTTTGCTGTTTTAAAAAACTTGAACACAAAATGACATATGGCGAATAGCCCAATTGAACAGGGAACCACAATCCGCGTTGATCGCTGGTTGTGGTTTGCTCGATTTTTCAAAAGCAGGAGTTTAGCGAGTAAACTTGTTCAAAGTAAAAAGGTCCGGGTGAATAGTACAATCATCGCAAAGGCCAGCTTGCTGATAAAAACAGGTGATATTCTGACATTTCCGCAAGCGAAGGAAATTCGAGTGGTGAAGGTTCTGGAGATTGGTCAAAGGCGCGGCCCTGCGCCTGAAGCCCAACTCCTTTATGAAGACTTGACGCCAAAAGAGACAAAAGCTGAGAAGGAAGCGAGCCGTGACAAAGCTGCTTTACCAAAGCGAGAAAGAGGGGCGGGTCGCCCAACAAAAGCAGACCGACGCGCTTTAGACAAATTTCGTCACGAAAATGACCTTTGAGCGTTTAACTGAAATGCAATTCTCTTAATATTGAAGAGGGAAGATTATGAAAAACAACAGTTTCGATAAATATTTCGCTTCCTGGAATGAAGGGGATATCGGCTACTTCAAGGTGGCTCAAATCGCAATCAATATAACAAAGGATGCGGGTAAACTTGAGCAGCTGGCAAAAAAAGCCGCAGAAGAAATTACGGCAGAAGTTAGCTACGCATGGGATTTGGGAGAAAAGAACAGTGACGCCTGGTGGCTGACCTGGGGTGGCTATTCATTAGAAGAAGAAATTCCCTATTATGCAGCAATATCAATGCCCGAAGCACTTGAAAAGCTGGATAGCTTTGATCCTGAAGATAACGATTACGAATGTTCAACCGTGGAAGAATTCCAAGATATGCTGTTCAGCGCCTATGATGAAGAATTGAAAAAACAGGATTTGGCCCGTGGGTTTCAATTGTGGATCGCCTCCCTTGATGCCCAGGTGCTAAAAACTCTCAAACATGACTTGGAAAGCTGGACGACACGCGCAAAAGATCTGTAATTTTCGTCAATTAAGATTTCGAAATGAGATCCAAGCCGCGTAAATCCGCGTTCCTGTCGTAATCCAGCACATTCCGCCAAAAATCAATGCGATGGCGACAAAGGAGTCAGGGACTAGACAGAATAGGATAAACGCAACGATCGTTTCTGTACCTTCCGTTAATCCGCCTAAATAGTAGAGTGACTTTATTCCGCGTATGTCTGTCGTGATTTTATTTTTCTCGGCCATGATTGCATAGGTCAGAAAGGTAGAGGTTGTTCCCATAAAGCTGAAAATAAGAAAACTTGCTGATAAGCTATTTTCGTCCCTTGCCAAGGCAAACCCATACACAATCCCCGCATAGAAAATGAAATCACAAACGATATCAAGGTAACCCCCAAAATCCGTTAACAACGAATGCCGGGCGACTGCGCCATCCAGTCCATCAAACAGACGATTAATGAGAATAAGCAGTAGGGCTACACTGTATTGTTCTGAAGCTATAAAGGGGATAGCAGTCAGTCCGATGACAAATCCAACCAGCGTCACAGTGTTGGCAGAAATTCCCGAAGCGGCGATCTTTGTTCCAACCCGGTTCAGAGGCGGATCAATAACTTTTCTAATCACGGCATCAAACATAGGGGCATCTTACCAAATCAGGTTGCACAAACAGTCGTTAAAGACTTAAGAATTTATAGTAATATTGTGCAATCGGAAAAAGGGGAATTGCTTTCCTTCGATCTCTCACAATTGTGAAAACCATATTTTTTTTGAAGTTCCCGAAAAACTCGGACAATAGAACTTTGGGACTAATATTATTTTAACCGTTTTCTGACAAAAATGGTGAACCCAAAGATTTACCAATTAGATGTGCCATGCCTGTAAAATATGAAGCCGCTATTTATAACGATGATGTTCTGAACGCCATTAAGGAGGGAGAACATCACAAAAATCTTGATGATGAATGGGCAAACACTCATTATTTTGATGTCTATGCAGATACAATCGATGAAGCATGGACTAAAATGAAGCGAAAATACCGCCGTGATCATGGTTTCATCATTAAAGCGATAGAGCAGGTAGATGGTCCGTCTTAATAGCCGACATAGTAGGGATTAGCCCCGCCCGCATGATCGGTTACATCGAGAACCGCTTCAATTGATGGGACTGCTTTTTTAATTTCAACCTCAACACCCTGTTTTAGGGTTGCATCGGCCATACCGCATCCCTGGCACCCACCGGCCATTTCAACATAAGCAGTCTCCGCCCTGATATCGATCAGAGAGATGTAACCGCCGTGAGACGCTATCGCAGGATTAATTCTTGTTTCCAGAAGAACCCGAATAGTTTCTGCATCCGGCGTATTCAAGCCCGGACGTTCTGCATCAAAGTTGTCAGATTCAATTTCCATTCGATCAAATTTAACGCGCGCAACAGACGGCATAAAATGCTTGATCGTGTTTTCTATCTTTATCTGAGTACCGAATGCTGGCGTTTTAAGACCTGAGCTGTCCATTTCCAACACGATCAGTGCATCTGACGGATCATAGGATTTGAAGGCGACATCCCCACCATCATCTTGTAATGGAGGACGGATGCGTTCATTCACCAAAGTCCGAACAGCGTTCACAACTTCCATATCTGCCGGTGAATAGCTTTCGTTTAAAGCTTCTTCCACACTACCATTCAACACAGGCATTCCAGCCATATAGTGATCCATGACCGCAGCCAAAACCATCGGTTTCAGTTGAATCCACATAGCCCCTTTTTCAGAAGCTGGAATTTTTGTAATAATCACAGATTCTTCGTCAAGTTCTACGCCACTGACGCCGGGGATATCAAACAGGCGAGACGCCAGCGGAGACTTTAGCTGTGCATCTTCAGCGTTATCAAAAACAATGGAGCCTTTCATCATCACTTGCCGACCAGGAAGGAAATGCATCCTGTCTTCATTTTCAGATGGCAATGTCTGAATAAACATCAATTAGGCTCCAAATAAGTACGTTCTTGTATTAACTCATCGTCAGCTATCAAATTGCGGATCTGATAGCAAGCAGTAACAGTGAGATATGCTTGCATGGTAGATATGCAAGAGGCTCTTAGACTGTCGCAACAGGATTTGCCGGTGACCCCACAGCACCCGGTAACCTTAATGGAGGAGCCGTCAGGAAGAAGCGAGACCGCCCATTTGCTTTCAGCCAATTATTTAAAGGAGTCAAATGCCACAACTCTCCCAAATGAATGCCTAGTTTAAACAGACATAATTCATGTAATGGCAGCGCGGCGCAGCAACCGTCACCTTTTTGTGCAGGATACGCTTCAACAGCATAATTGTCGGCTATCAATACTGACAATTTTGAATCTGTAATCCAGTTGAGTAGTTTTTTGTCCCGGCCGTTCAACGCGGCACATGAATTATGAAGACTCTGTTTATCCGGATTACCGTTCATTTCCACGATCATTTGAGCAAAACCAGTATGAAGGCAGACCATATCCCCCTCCTCTACCTGAATGTTTGTAGCCTCCATGACGTTCATCAAATCATCATATCCAACCGCAACCTGCTCACGTCCAAATTCGCCTTCAAGATCAATCATAACGCCGCGACCTTGAACGCCTATCTCAGCCATTTTTTCGATGCCGAGGGCATGAGCGTACATGCCTCCTTCACTGTCAGGGCCACAAATATGCTCACCGGCTTTATAGCCATTGTAATAAACAGCTTCAGCAACACCGTCATTGTCCGCATCAAATTCATGACCGACATGTGATAACCCATCCCATTGAGAGGAATATTGAGTGTGTATCAGAACTGCGTCGTCACTGATGACATCTGTAAAATTTGGAAAATCGTCCGATATCCGGTAGCTGGAGTTTGGTTTGCCGCCTCTTAAAGTTGGTTGCAATTTTGGAGGAAATCGCCCTGAATTCAAAAGGTTTCCACCTGGCAGATCCAAGGGGAGGCTCAGACAAAACCGATTCCCTGTCTGGATCTCCTCTGCTGCTTTTTTTATTTTTTCAGCTGTGATTAAATTTAGTCGGCCATTTTGATCATCTTCACCAAAATCACCCCAGTTTGAGCCTTCCGGACGGTTTACCCAACGAGACATATTCTACATCCTTCTTATTTTTGTTTGCACCAGAGTACAGCGAATAAGAAGGATGTAAATAGTCTCATCTTTGAGCCAAAGGATCTCAACTTTAACCCTAGTGGCGGAAATTACTGCCTTTGCGATCGAGAAGGCGAAGCAAGCCTGCCCACTCCAGAGCATTCTTTGATCCCATATCTGTAAACTGCGCGACTGCAGTTTCGCACACTTCTTTCGGCGGTATGATAACTTCAGAACCGCCGCTCAATGCCTGAATTTGAGCCTGGCAGGATTTTTCGAGGTAGTATATGCGGCGGAAAGCCTCTGATATTGTCCCGCCAACGGTTAGCAATCCGTGATTTCGGAGGATCATCGCGATATTATCCCCTAAATCCCGAACCAGTCTTTCCCGTTCGTCGAGGTTCAAGGCAATTCCTTCATATCCGTGATAGGCGAGACGATTGTAAAACATCAAGGAATTTTGGCTAAGCGGCAGTAATCCCTGTTTTTGCGCTGAAACTGCCATCCCGGCAGCTGTATGCGTATGCAGAACACAGTCAACATCATGACGTGCACCATGAACTGCACTATGGATCGTATAACCGGCTGGATTAATATTGAAAGTCGTATCATCCAGGATGTTGCCATCTATATCCACTTTTACAAGACTGGAGGCCGTAATCTCATCAAAAAACAATCCGTATGGATTGATCAGAAACTGATCCAACGTGCCCGGAATACGCGCAGAGATATGGGTAAAAACCAAATCCGTCATATCATAGTGGGCAACGAGTTGATAACAGGCAGCCAAATCAACACGGACCGCCCATTCTTCTTCTGATACTTTGTCCTTAATACGCGGTATCATGCTTGTGACTGTATCCACACCCATTTCTCTCTCCTCCGTTTTCTTGTTCTTAATTTCCTACATTTTTCAGCATGTTTCTGGCAATCACGAGCTGCTGAATTTGTGTTGTCCCTTCATAAAGGCGTAACAACCGAACATCCCTATAGAAACGTTCAACTTTATATTCGGACATATAGCCAGCGCCGCCATGTATCTGCACGGCTTTATCTGCGATACGACCTGCAGCTTCTGTTGTGAACATTTTACAGCAGGCTGCTAACATTGCGATATCTTCGCCCGTATCATAGCGTTCCGCTGCGTCTTTTGTCATGGATTTTGACGCATATAGATCAGCCTGGCAATCCGCGAGCATTCCCTGAACGAGCTGAAACTCACCGATTGCCTGACCAAATTGTTTGCGTTCGGCCGCATAATTGAGTGCCTCGCTTAAAATCCGTTCGGAAATACCAGTGGAGACGGAACTTAAATGCAAACGCCCTCGGTCCAGAACTTTCATTGCCGTATAAAAACCCTGACCTTCTTCCCCGCCCATAAGGGCGGAAGCTGGAACGCGGGCATCTTCAAATATGATATCGCTGGTTTTTGTACCGCGCTGCCCCATTTTATCGTCAGCTTTGGCAATTGTGATGCCAGGCGTTTTTGGATCAACCAAAAAGGCAGAAACACCGGAAGCCCCTTTTTTATTTGGGTCTGTCCGCGCCATGACTGTCAGCATGCCAGCACGCAAGGCATTGGTGATAAAGCGTTTAGTGCCGTTTAATATATAACTGTCGCCATCCTTGATCGCTGTCGTCCTAAGAGAAGCTGCATCTGAGCCGGCGTCTGGTTCGGTCAAGCAGAAGGATGAACTGATTTCCCCTGTTGCAAGGCGGGGCAGATACTCCTGTTTCTGTTCCTCAGTTCCGGTCATCACCAACCCTTGGCTGCCGATACCAACTGTTGTCCCGATAACCGATCTAAAAGAAAGAGATGCTTGGCAAAGTTCATGAATCACCTGACATTCCTGACTCATATTCAGACCAAGACCGCCATATTGTTCAGGTATAGAGAGGCCAAACAAACCAAGTTCTCGCATTTCCTGAACAATTTCTTCAGGGACGTCATTTGTTTTTTCAACAATATCTTCTGCCGGGACGAGCTTTTCGCGAACAAAACGACTGACGGTATCTTTTACCTGTCCGAAGGTTTCCGAATCTAACGACATAATAACAAATTCCTTTTTGTTTTTCTTATTGATTGAGGGTTTTCATAAAACAAGTGTGAGACGGAAACAAAGGCATCAGGCTGGGCCGCACATAATCTCGACACCTCTCGCAAGGGCTACGAGTTGAGGCCCAATTTCTTCCCGCAGTTTTTCTTCAGGCACGAGATAAGCAGAACCGCCGCAATTGAAGGCCATCATATCACCATTGCTTCTATCTACGACCGGAACACCAACAGCATAGGTCGCACGTTGCCATTCGCCAGCGGAAATACAGAATCCAAAGTCATTGAAATCTTTTTGTGCCTTTTCAAATCCTGTTTTGATTCGTTCCCAGTCGGTTCCTGCATGTCGTTTAACATTATCGAGGAGAAAGTTCCTCTCCCGCTCTGAAAGACGGCATAGGAAAGCACGTCCCATTGATGTTGTTGCAATCGGGATGTACGAGCCAACTTCCAAAACTAGAGTACTAGAGATCGTACCACGCACGGCTTCCACGTATAACATCGTTAATTTTTCACGTGCACCGAGTGAAACACTATAACCGGTTTGCCGGGCCATTTCGCGCATGGCAGGACCTGCGAACAGGCGCAGTCGGCTGTTGGCTAAAACAGTGTAGCCGAGTGTTAAAACCGCAGGAGACGG
>PJEL010001091.1_pt1 | contig 28798 bp, 17 predicted proteins | sample 1853271 | NCBI WGS metagenome assembly PJEL01 (sample SAMN08108733, study PRJNA415343) | Invertebrate metagenome, whole genome shotgun sequencing project. | host: Globobulimina | place: Sweden: Gullmar Fjord | collected 2015-08 | reverse complement strand
CAAGCGCCGGCATATTATCAAGCTGATCGAACACGCCACTCATTGAAAGCTGCACATCTTCAGACGTGGATAGAACGCTGATGATAGCCTGACTAATAATTCCAGTAGCAATAATCATGGTTACGCCCAGTGCTATAGCCAGAACGCTTAAAAAAGTACGGCTGCGATTTTGAGTCAGCGTGCGCCAGGCTAAGGTCCAGGTAAATGAGCGGGCCATTTGCGGGGCAGGGTCACTTTCCGGGCGCAATGATATTGTTTTGGTGAGGGTGATACGCTCGCTGCGGGTGGCCTCGACCACATCCATAGCGGCGGCTTGCCTGGCCGGATAGTAGGCGGCCAGAGCGGCCACCAGCGGGCCAAAGAGCATAGACAAAGCGGCGGTGATTAATAAATCAGGCAAGCCAATGGCCAAAGTCTGGAAGATTGCATCCGGGGTTATCCGAAACCCCATCGACGAGGCGGCATTGGAGGAAAGCACTACCAACGTCAAGATACCCACTATCAATAGGCTGACCCCGGTAGCAATAAGGGCGGCTATCAAACCAAGCGTGGCGGCTTCCACCAGCACCATACGGCGTGTCTGGCGCTGGGTGGCTCCAACAGCGCGTATTAGGGCAATTTCGCGCCGTCGCTCGGCTACGTTGGTAATCATGGCGTTGACGACCCCCAAGGCAGCAATAATAACTGCCAGTAATAAGAGGGCGTTAAGTAAAACCTGAAATCGACGGGTCATGTCAAAAATAGCATCGGCGGCAACAGCTTGCTTTTGAGCAACGATATTAGGATAAGGTTTAAGGGCTGCTTGCACTTGGGCCAGGGCTGTATCAAGATCATGCTGGGGTGAAACAAGCAAGCCCAGCACAGTTGGGCCAAGCAAATCAAAGTAAGTCTCGCCATCGGCATAAGGAAAAACGGAAAGAGTAGAGCCAGTGCCGCCAATTCCGGCTACCGTGAATTCAACTTCACCTTGGGCTGTTTGGGCTAAAATGGTGTCGCCAAGCGTAACGTCCAGTTGTTCCGCCAGAAGTGGGGCGATAAGAACCGCTCGCCCGCGCTGCATATAGTGGAGTGCAGTTTCAGGATCGCCGACAAAGAAATCAAAGTTGCCAAGGCGCAGGAATATTTCGGGGTCAACAAATGCTCCCGGCGTACCGGGTAAAGAGCTAAGGTTAGACGGAATTGGGGCAAAACCATAGCGACTTATCTCGATCACGCCGGCCTCGACCAGTGCTTCAAGTGCCTTAAGTGCGTCGGGGGTTAGCGGATTTTCGGTAAAAAATTGAAATAGATTATCAAGAGACATCTCCCCCGAGGCGATAAGTGCGGCCAGATCTTGGGTGATCATGATGTCATCGTACATCATGCTGTGCGCTTGTGTCATGCCACCTTCCAAGATAAAGGGGGCTACACCACTGGTGGCAATGAGGGTGATTAGAGCTGTGGTCATAGCTCCGGCAGTGGCTACGGCTCTAAGTTTGTTGCGGGCCATATTAGCGGCAGCCAAGCGGCCTGCTGTACCCAAGTGGCGAAGCAGATAGGGTTGGATTAGCCGGACCAGCGATTCAATAAGCGTTGGTAATATCAGGATGGTGACCATAAGCAATAGGATGACACCGCCCAATATTAAAGTCAAAGCCCACAGAAAGTTAGGTCGAAACAGTAAGGCAATAGCGGCCAGAGCGGGAAAAAGAATAGCTAAAATCAAGAAGCCCAGTCGTCCTCCATAACGAGCGTACCAACTGGTCTCAGTTGTGGGGTGCTGCAAACGTATAGCGGCCAGCGGCGACACCCGACTGGCCCGCCAAGCCGGTTGGAGCGCCCCCATCAAGGTCACGCTCAAACCCAAAGTAATACTAAGAACAATACCCCACCAGGGCACAACAAATATTCCCTGGTGCAGCGTACCCAGAGCAGCCATCACACTCCAGGCCAGCCCAATACCAAACAAAACCCCTAGCAATATCCCGCCCAGACCCAATAAAAGCGCCTCGGCCAAAACTTGCCAGCCCACCTGTCGCCGAGTCATACCCAGTGCCCGCATGGCCCCAATAGTTTGGGTTCGGGCTGTTACCGACATTAAAAAGGCGTTCATTACTACAAAAGTGGCGGCAAACAACATAATTACCCCCACCAGAATCAGCCCAATTTGGATAATATAAGCTCCAAGATCAAGTCCGCCACCGATGAGTACTTGGGCCACCACTAGTTTGTGGTCAAGCTGTTGAGCCAGCCTGTCTTTAACTTGCTCGACGTCCGCCCCAGAGGGCACACTCACAGCCACCCGATCAATTCGGCTTGCTGCGTCGGCCAGGTGTTGAGCCACCGCGAATGGTACATACGATGTACTTGTTTCGGCTAAAGTGCTTAGGTCCGGTTTTAGTTTCAGCCGCCCGGCAATGGTCAACGTGGCTGACTTGTCACCAGCTTGGAGGGTGATTTTATCGCCTACCCGTAGGCCGTGCTTGATGGCAATGAGTACGGGTAGGACAATGGTGTCCGCTTGGTCGAGAAATGTACCTCCGGCCAGTTCCGGCTGATGGATGGCCTGGTACGACTCCGGCTCAACGCCGAGCAGGGTTAAGTTGCCAATAGCAGGGTCAACAGTATTGGCCTCAACCCGCAGAGAGGGCGAAGCGTACTCAACGTCGGACTGAGCGCGGAGGGTGTTGAGGATAGTTTGATCGAAGGGGGAGTTGTCGCGGGCAAAGATTTCCAGGTCAACCTGTGGCCCTTGCGCGGATAGTTGGGTGGCGCTCCAGCTGGCGGCCTGGCCGACAATGGTTGCTGCCAGGACCATGCCCACGCCCAGGGTGATGGCCAGGGCGGTCAAGATGCTGCGTAGAGGATTTGCAATCAAATTACGCCAAACAAGGGAGTTCAGTGAACGCATAAGGATTTCTCCAATCTTGACATCTTCACCCTAAGGTAGTATAGATGAAGGTTTAAAGCAAAACAGCAACATTCATTGCGATGAACTGATCAGTTTGCCAAAATCAACCTTAACCAACTTTATTGGCAGTTTATCCCCCCAAAAAATTCAAACTCTTAACAAAGCCCTTTGGATTGCTCTGGAACTTCCGGAGTGATTGTGGCCCAATATCGTGAGCCACTGAATTTCATAGGTCACTAGACCTCAGTTTAATGTTCTAACTCGGCCATCACGTCCATAATGATCTGCGTACTGTGTCCTTCGCCGTCTGGTTTTAACTCGCGGATAATTTGACCATCACGTAGAAAGACCACTCTATCGGCGTAGGCGGCGGCGCGAGGATCATGGGTGACCATTACGATGGTTTGCCCTTTTTGATCACAAGCCTGACGCAGCAAAGCTAAAATCTCTCGGCCCGATTTGCTATCAAGGTTGCCAGTTGGTTCATCGGCCAGCACAATGGCGGGTTCGGTAACTAAGGCCCGAGCAATGGCTACCCGCTGTTGCTGCCCACCCGACAATTGATCGGGCTTGTGGTGTTTGCGGTCGCCCAAGCCGACAAGGTTGAGCAGTTCGTCAACTTGGGTTTCGTAATCTTCCAAACGCTTGCCATCGATGAGCAAGGGTAAAGCCAGATTTTCGGCAGCAGATAGGGTGGGCAACAAATTAAAGAACTGAAAAATAAAACCCACCTGCCGGCGGCGGATGATGGTAATTTCGTCGTCGGTCAGGTGGGCTAAACGTTTGCCACCCAATGTAATTTCACCGTCACTGGGGGTATCAAGACCGCCCATCAAATGCAGCAACGTCGATTTACCAGAGCCGGATGGCCCCATAATTGCCACAAACTCACCTTGTTTGACGCTAAAATCTACCCGTTGCAAGGCATCAACGGTTACTTCGCCCATCTGGTACTGTTTGTGTAAGGCTTGTGTTTCTAAAATTTCAGGCATTGTTTTGCTCCTTGTTAGCCATAAAATATCTGTAACCCCATATTAATGTAAACACAAAGTTTGCTTGTTAGACAGTATTGTATGTCACAAAAAAACAGGACAGATGTCACTAATATTTAAAAAGCCTCCTGGTGAGTAAAAGGAGGCTTTTAGTTGATGTGAGAAACCCAAGCGTAAACGTCTTGGGCTTCAGCCAGCTCAATGGGTTTCTCCAAGGCGAGTTTCGCCAAGATGCCAGTTTGAGCACAGATGGGCAAAAGATATTGGCCTTTCATCCCAAGCCCACTGCGTGGGGCACTGAAGCCTAATGGGTTTTCCCGGCTTCTCCAATAATTGGTTATGATGCAATGCGATTAATGACCATTAACCGGCGTTGCTGTTACGGGTTCTTCCAATAACTTATTTTGAAAAACATGAATATCTCGTTGGGGGAAGGGGATAGAAATGCCTTCGGCATCAAAACGCAATTTAACCCGTTCTGTCATATCAAAATAGACACCCCAATACAGTTCTGGGTCTACAAAGGGACGAAAGGCAAAGTTAACGCTGTTATCGGCCAGTTCCATCACGGTAACGGCAGGAGCCGGGTCTTTAACCACCCGGTCATCAGCAACGATAATCTCTTCTAAAACTCGCTTAGCTTTAAGCAGGTCATCACCGTAACCAATGCCAAAGACCATATCAATGCGAATCAAACCTTTGGTTGAATAGTTAACCATACTTGCAGCTGTAATCTGTCCATTGGGAATAATGACAGTTTTATTATCGGGGGTAAGAACTACGGTATTGAAAATCTGAATTTCTTCTACATGGCCAAATGTGCCAGCCACCTCTACCATATCACCGACTTTGATGGGTCTAAAAATTAACATTAAAGCTCCGGCGGCAAAGTTAGACAAAGCCCCCTGAAGGGCAAAACCAATGGCTAAACCTAAGGCCCCCAAGACCGCAATAAATGAGGTCGTCGCTATGCCCATCCGCTCAAGAGCGGCCATGCCGACAAAAACTATGACTCCAACATTGACTACACTACCCGTAAAATTAACCAGTCCGGGGTCAATATTAGCCTTAGTCATCAATTTTTTAACAAAACGTCCTGCTACCCCGGCTACCCACCAACCAATAGCAAAGATAACAATAGCAATAACAATATTTAGAGCATACGCCGCAATTAAAGCTTGTATTGTAACAAGAAATTCTTCTGCCATGATTTCCTCTCTCCTTATTTTAAGGTAGAATGAATTATTTAAATGTGACGTATTATAACATAACAGTGTTAAAATGTCTAACAAGCACAACAGAATATAGCTCTATAGTACTGTTAGGAATGAGAATTAATTAAAGGTATTGTGGCAATAATAGTGCGTAGCGCGTATTTATAAGATAGAAATGATACGCACTACGCACTACGTAATAGTTGAAATTGGGTAAGTTACTTAGGCCCGATTCCTTATTGAGATTAGGGGTGATATTTCACTCATCGGTCTGATAAGGAAAGCCTATCTCCTTGGCTACCAGCTGCAATAATTTACTCATAGATGGTCGGGCAGTGTGGTGGCCCATTTCCCAATCGCTGATGGTTTGTTGACGAACCGCCAGACGGTTAGCAAATTCCTGCTGGGTCCATCCGGCAAACTCACGCAGGGCCTTGATCTGCTCACCAGTCCAGCCCACAGATTTACGAATTGGACTAATGCGATAGGTTATCCGGGCGGGACGAAAGACAACGTAATTGTTCTTAAAATCGACATCGTCAACTAGCCATTTTGCTTGTTGCCAAGACTCGCCCTGCGTAGTTTCGCTATTGGCCCACCAGGCTCGGGTTTTGTGGGCGCTGGCTGGTAATTTAGCTTCAATAATGTCCTCTATTTCAGCATAACTTAATTCAAGTATACCTGTATCGGGCTGCTTTTTTAAATATTCATACAGTGGATAATATTTGCTGTTTGGTAACATAATAATCCAATCTCTAAAAATTAATTTGCTTGGAGCAAAGGTAAATGAAGAAAAAATGTTGTATCAATACTATTGTCATTTTCAACCCAGGCATTTCCGCCTTGAGCCTGAGCCAATTTTTGTACCAATGGGAGTTCTATGCCTCCCCTCCCTAATCTAGTACGATTATTGGCATCTATTTTAACCCTCAGGTCAAAAAGTGTACTCTTTTCCACAGCAGATAATGTCCCCCCAACGACAGAAATTTTTATGCTGGCTTGCTGTCGATCATGAGCGGTAGAAATTTTTATGTGGCTAGTATGTTTAATGGTAAGGGAAAAATCTATTAACAGCTGTAACATTTGCTTAACCCGATGACTATCAACCCACATCAAAGGAGCTGTCTCCGGAATGTCAGCACTTATTTTGATTGGATTGGATGGGGCAGAGTCTAATTCAGTGGACAGGAGTTTAGCGACAAGCTTATTCAGGTCGACTGGTTCTAAATTGGGGCGAAATTGGTTGGCTTCCAATTTACTCAAATCAACAACCGTATTAATCAAGTGAAGCAATGTTTTGGCACTTTGATGGATAGCTTTTATATCTTCTAGTTGAATCTCATTAAGCGGTCCCTCAATACCAGCCACCAATAGCTCAGAAAAGCCTAAAACTGAATTAAGGGGACTCCGTAAATCGTGGGCCAGATGATGAACCTCTAAGGGGACATGCGATGCATCTGATACATTTTTCTGTAAAACAAAGGATTTTTCAGGGGGAACTTCTGTTTCGGTCATCTTTTTTTCCCTTTCAGGTAATAAAATCTACTCTAGCAATTTTACCACACGCTTTGACATTCTCAATTGACTTTATGCCATTCTTTTGCTACAATATGTTTTGTTCAGTTGGAGGGGTGGCAGAGTGGACGATTGCGGTGGTCTTGAAAACCACTGAGGCCGCAAGGTCTCCGGGGGTTCGAATCCCTCTCCCTCCGCCTGATTGTTAATAAACAATCAGGCTGTTTAGGGGCAATTAATAATTGCATAAGTTTGTTGTTTACGGGGAGGTGCCAGAGTGGACGATTGGGGCCGCCTGCTAAGTGGTTGTTGGGGTCAAACTCAACCGTGGGTTCGAATCCCACCCTCCCCGCCACATTAACCGCCTTCATCTTTGAAGGCGGTTTTTTTTTGCTGAAAAAGCTCAGGCACTTAGGGGCAGGTAGGGAAAGAGCTATCATGCTTTTTGAGGTAAATGAATGGTAAAGGTTGTGCCCTGTTGGGGTTGACTTTCCACCTCTATAGTGCCTCTGTGGCGTTGAATAATAGCCTGGGTTACAGATAGGTCCAGACCATAAACTTTATGCTCAGTTTCATAAAAAGGGTCAAAGATATGGTGTAAATCTTGGGCGGTAAAACCCTGACCCGTATCGGCAATCATAACCTGAATTTCGGGACCTATGGTTTTGCTGGTAATATGTAAAGAACCACCCGTAGGCATCGCTCCGTAAGCATTTCTGATAAGATAAAAAAAGGCTTGTTCCATCTGTTGTTGGTCGGCTACAACAAGGGGGAGTTGGGGGTCAAAACCTTTGATAACTTCTATATTGTTGTTGGACTCATTATCTTTCGTATATCTGGACCAGGCTGCTTCAAGCGTATCATTAAGGCGCAGGTCTTGAAACTCATATTGCTGCATGCCCGAAAAATCAAGCAAGTTATCAATTGTTTGGCGACATTGCATCACATCCTGTTTTAAAGAAGCCATGACTTTAAGGTTTTTGGGGTTTTTGTCTATAATTTTTTGCAGATAGCGTAATTTATCAATAGCGGTATTAAGGGGGGTATTCATTTCTTTAACCACTCCCGTGGCCATATAACCCAACGCGGCCAATTTTTCACTTTCGATCAACTGAGCCTCAGTATCTTCTAAGCGGGCGGTTTGAGCCTTAACGATGCTTTGGGCTTTATCCACATCAGACGACAGACGTTGATAAAGACGAGCATTATCAATAGCGATACTGGCATAATCGGCCAGGGCCATGAGTAAATTCAAGTGACGGTCAGTGAAATATTTGACCGTTGTTTTGTTGTTGACGGCCAACACCCCAATAATCTGGTCCATAACTTTGAGCGGCACATTTAACAAAGCCTTGACAAAATAACCCGTCACCACCTTAAAGGAGTCATCTCGATTATGGCCCCCAATCATCACCGGGCGACCTGTCCGTACCACCTGACCCACAATGCTATCTTGAATTTTTACCCGAATACTGCGGGCCTTTTTCTCGTTTAAACCTCTGGCTGCCCGTAAATATAGTTCGCCCGAGGCCTCGTCAACCAACATCAACGAACCTTCATCCGCTCCGGTTAAATATACGGCAGCTTCAACAATACGATTTAAAATGGGTTCAAGGTCTTGTAAAGAGGTAACGGAGCGACCAATACCATATAAAAAGCGTAATTCTTGAACTCGGTTTTCTAGCTGTTGATTGACTCGTAAAACAGTATGGGTTAAACCATCACGTTCTTGTCGTAAACGAGACTCTGTTAAGGCCCGGTCAATGGCTTGCAGCATTTCATCAATGGCAAAGGGTTTGATGATATAATCCCGAGCCCCCAACCGAAAAGCTCTAACCGCCGTGCCTTCGGAGCCATGAAAAGTCATCAAAATGACAGGAATATCAATTTCCTGGTCATGCAGATTCTCTAAAAGCTCCAGTCCGCCCATTTTGGGCATGACCAGATCTGAAATAATTAAATCAACTTTTTTGGAACGCGCAGTTTCTAAAGCATCAACACCATTTCGGGCTTGAAGCATTTTATAACCATTTGGTTCCAAAATATATTCACGTAAAAATTTCAGGCTATCTGTACGATCATCAACGGTGAGAACAGTTTCACCTGCCACATCCTTACCCCCATTATCAACACATTATTTACATGATACCTCATAATGGATATTTATAAAAGTTTTTTTAGTAACTGTGGACAAAATGAGTGGATTTTAACCGCCACTACCTGTGCCAACCTGATATACGGCCCGCCAGGGGCGATACTGGCTTGAGATTTCATCTTCGTGGACAATTATAGCCCCATCTTTAACAATACGGCTGACGGTAACATCCATACCATCTTTGGCCCAATCAACTTGTTTTATAATTCCTGCTGCTAAATTTGCCGTTTCCTCATAAATCGCTGACCCATGCTTAACCAGATTGCTTTGCACTGGCTCCCCAACAATAACCTCTCGACCTGTGGCTGTACCATAAAATTTAAACGTTAGGGTTCCATTTTCCAAATCTGTTTCAGTCTTAACAAGCAGGTAGTAGTCACTATCATTACGAAACTTTAGGTCAACATCAGGGGTATAAATTGTTGCATCCAAACCCGGTTGGGCATTGGTTTCATACCAACCGACTCGATAGCCATGCGCCCAGCGTTCAAGCAATTCAAAACCGCCATAAAAAGCCGTTCTAAAAGCGGTTGTGCTAACCTGACACACCCCCCCCCCAATGCCTACGGTGGTCCGGTCGCCATAAATAATCAGCGATTCGTCATAACCTTCTTCAGCCGTAACGGGTCCTAAATGCTCATTAAAAGAAAAAATAGCCCCCGGTGGAATTACAACGCCATCAAATTTAGAAGCAGCCAGAGCAATATTTCTCATGCGGCCTTGATTTGAACCCTTAAAGTATGATGTTGACTCGCTAACCAACTCTTTAATGCCCAATTTATCCGGATTATCACCAGGGATTGTGGGCGGGGTTAAGTTAAAGGGTAATTGGATTGTCTGCTCACCAGCAGCAACAACCCTGGCTAATTCCTGATAAGTAGCCTCAACGTCCAACGTGCGGCCATCCTGGCTGGGTTCAAGAAGCAGCAGTTGATTGTTTTCCTCATCAAATTGTAAATGCGCATCGCTTGGCTCTTGATTAATGGTCCCGGCAATTTCTTCGATATAGGGAAGCAGCATATTTTTATCAATTTCCAGAGTCAGTTGCGGCGACCCATTAACATCTAGCTTTTCAACAATGGTAATCAAGGGCACTAATTTGTCCGGGTCCAATCGCCATTCTGTCGCCTCAGTGGGGGTGTTAAAGGAAAAAATAAGGGGGGCACTCAATAAATGCTGTACTTGTCGATAAAGCGGGTCGATATCTTCATTGGTAAGGGCTGGAATAACCTCTTGGGTAAAGGCTTGCACCAAGGGTTGGGGTTCTTTGCTAAAAATTGCCGCTTCAATTAAGGGTTGAGTGGCCCCGATATGCAAACGACGACCTACTTGAGCGGGCAAAAGTTGAATATCAGTAGCAGAGTTAATTACCAATTCGGCGTTTTGAGGGGGAGAGTTTATAACATCAGTGAGTTGTTGTAAGACCTGATTGGTTGAAGTGCTGTGATAAATCACAAGCGGCTCTACATTGCGGGGCGAGAATATCAAAGCCAGATGGGTTAATATGTCGGTTACAAAATGACCGCTGCGCCCAACTTGATAAGCTCGATCTGCTGTAGCTACGACATCTATTTGGAGGCCCAATTGTTGACCGCTGAAGCTCCAGGTTTCACCGCCAGCCGCAATGGTAATGGAGCGATTGAGGTCAATTTGAGCCTGTTTGCTAACCGCATGGACAATTTGGGGTTGTGTCATGCCAGCCACATCAATACCTGCCACCGATACTCCCGGATAACCGCGCTCAAGATAAAGAATTTGGTAGGCCAGGGTCCCAAAAATCATAATAACCAATATCGCTCCGCCAAATAAAAGCAGCAAAAATGGAATCCAATATATAGGATACTTTTTGAGTGGCATAAATTTGGTAACTTGACCAATTTGATTTATCATCTAAACTACCCTTTATGGGTTTATTTCATTGTTCATTCTATCGACAATAAAGTTGTCGCTATATAACCCTTAAGGGTCTAAAACCCCTATGGTTGATGATATAGGGTGAGTCTGAATCTTAAATTAAAAATAGACAACGTTTTTTTAAATTGTCCAGCAGTTCAAAATTTAAAGGTGGCGGGGACTTTTTTGGAGCTAAAGTTGTTGATTTTGAATAGCCAGTCTCCGGCACCTGAAAACCATATTTGGAATTGCCGCTAAATTGTCAGATAAAATTGACTGATTATACTATACTGTTGTAACCAATTATGTCAACATTAATTGGATCTATTTAGGTGAATTTGATGGCTAAAAAAAAGTATCCAGTTAGAACGCCCGTGCCTGTTGGCGATAGCTTTGAAGAATCATGTAAACATTGTAAAGGCTCAGGCCAAGAGCCGGGGTTATCCGATTTAACTTGCCGTGAATGTATTGGTCGGGGTCGCCGTAAATGGCGCGTTGATGAATGTAAAGCCTGTCAGGGTCAGGGGAAAACGGGTTTTTTGAACTGGTCAAAATGCTCAAAATGTCGAGGCCGAGGCTGGCTTAAACGGGATGTGGGATAAAAAACAGTACAACAGATTGAGGGAAGGAACGGATTTTTGGACTCTCTGGGGTTTGGTTCTGCAGGACTTTCCGTGCAACTGCTCTGAGGGGATTGCCAAATCCCCGTATCTTGTGGTAGCCAAGGGATCGTACTACGAAAGATGGTTCGGATTTGTCAATCTGAGCCATCTTTAGGTTCATCTGTTAGGGTTGCCAATCTTGGGCTAACTTGACGGCTTCCAGAGCATTAATCTCACCCCAGCCATAGACGTTGTTGGGCGTACCTGTCAGATCACCACAGGCGCATGAAGTGGAATTTTGTATGGCTTCAACTTGCTCTATCAGGGAAGGCTCTGCTGTGGTGTTGGCCTCAATGGAGCAAGTGGTATTAACTTCGGTGGGGGTGGCTGATTGGCGAATAATGTCCTCCGTAGCGTCAATCTGACCGATAAGGTCAGGATTGGCGGACCAGATCAAGGCCACCAGTCCGGCCACATGGGGACCGGCCATGCTGGTGCCATCGGCGCTGCCATAACCCCCTCCAGGGATGCTAGAGCGCACAGATGACCCCGGTGCCGCGATGTCGGGTTTATCTAAGGTCGAATCAGGCACGGGGCCTCGGCTGCTGAAAGAGGTAATCTGGCTTTCATCGTCCGTGGCTCCGACCGAAAAGGCGCTATCATAACGGGCTGGTGGCTCGGAAACGCTTTGACAGCCTGGCCCGCTATTCCCGGCGCTGACAACCATCATAATACCAGCCGCTCGAAGGGCATCAACGGCGGGTTCTAATACGGTGTCATCGCAACCTTCTATATCGGGGCAACCCCAGGAGTTGTTGATCACATGGGGCGCTTTTGATACATCGCCATCAATAAATGAGTCGCCTCCGGTTGGGTAGGGGGCTAAAAAGAACTCCATACAGTCGGTATAACTGGCCGGATTGCCGAGGCCACGCTGCATATTACGACAACCAATCCATTGGGCATCGGGGGCCATGCCAATTTGATTACCGTTGTGGTCATCACCCACCATTGTACCCATTGTATGGGTTCCGTGTTGGTCATCATCAAAGGGAAGCGGGGTATCTGACCAGGCATCATGCCAATTGTAGGCGTGGTCAACGCTCGTTTCCCCCTTATTGCCACGATAAGCATCTTCTAAGGCCGGATGGTCCCAATCATAACCTGTATCCTGTCCGGCTATGACAATGCCTTGCCCCCTAATGCCTAAATCCCAGGCCTCATCCGCATGGACTTGGCTTATATTCCAGGCGACACCAGCGGATGTGGGGGCATCACCATACCCAATACCGGGGGCCGTAAGGGGATAAGGACGTACATTGGGGTTGAGCATCACCCGTTCAACACCCCGCAGGTCGGCAAAATCATCCTTATGCCGATGATGGCCTTCAACCCGGATCATATTGATGATATAAAAGGGGCGATAGCTCAATCCAGCCGCATCCAGAGCCTCGCGTACCGGTGCTTGGGTACGCTCGGCAGTTTTGATGAGGCGATCACGGACAAATTGCCGTCGGGCCAGCGGATCGGTCATTGCTTCTACATCACTAAGGTTGGCCTGTTCAGTCATGATGATCAAAAAACCGTCATTGTAGAAACCGGGTTGCCCAACCCCAAACCAAAAACCACTCCAAACCGCGCCCACAATCAGCGTAAAAAGCAAAACCAAAGCCGTGGTAAGGAGCCGAGACAAAGGCCAGCGAGGGCTTAGAAAAGTGCGTCCTAGCCATAATAATAGGGCCATTGCTGCGACTCCAATAATCATCCATAGATAGGCCAATGTTTGCCAGGGTTGGGTGATGAAAGGGAGTTCAACACGTGGGTCGGTGAAAAGCAAGGGAGCAGCTCGATAAAAGCTAGCCAAAAGGATACCAGCCCAGATACTGCCTGTTAAGGCCCGGAGTTCGGTCAGTAATAGGGCAAAGGGTATGGCGGCAAACAGTAATAGCAAAGCACTCCAATCATTGTGGGGGATAAACTTAGTGGGCATAAATAGGGCGTAAATAAGAATAGCCAGTAAAGCCGCCAGAGGTTTGCGGTGTTGAAAGTTAAAGGTAATCATACCCAATATCGCCCCCCGAAAGAGAATTTCTTCAGGTAAGCTGATGGATATGGCCCCTAATAAAATCCATAAGGAAGTCCAACTATCGCCCAAGGCTCCCGTAATGGGCCAACCCAGGATGAGGATAGCAACCAGGCCCAGAGCGGTCAACAATCCGGCCAGCTGTGGTCGGTCGAAACCAAAAGCATGAGACAACATCCAGCCAGGAACATCGGCCCGAAGTAGGCCGATACCTCCAAAAATAAGCGCGGCTACGGTCAAGGCTGTTAAACGCAAGATTGTTTCCAGTTGACCGCCCGGTTCTGATACAGCTCGAATGAGTGCGGCGATGGTGATATAAAAGGCCGTAACCAGCAAAGCCAGGGCCAGAGGAGGCAAACCAGGCCACTGTTGCCAATAAACCAGCATAACAAAAGCAAACGTGGGCATTAGAAGCAATCCAGCCAATAGCCCTGTTGTTAACAAATTATTGACCGTACCAGACCAGGTAACAGGCAACAGGATTGTTAAGCTGCCCGTAACAATTGGCGCAATCGGTAGCCAACTTAGTACCAAGAAAAAGAGAATAAGTGGTCCTACCCCCGGCAATGATAATTGAGGGTTAGGCGCATTTTGAAATTTATCTTGCGGTAAGGCCATGAGTTTAATCCTGATAGAGTAGCTAAAGTAAAAAAAGCGTAACCATTAAAGTTACGCTTTGGAAAGGGTGGCTAGTGGGGCTCGAACCCACAACCTTCTGGGCCACAACCAGATGCTCTACCATTGAGCCATAGCCACCATATATAGACGATTAAATCTGTCTATGCCGAAGGTGGGATTCGAACCCACACGAACCAATGTCCACTACGCCCTGAACGTAGCGCGTCTGCCAGTTCCGCCACTTCGGCTTACAGAAAAGGCATTATACATTACTTGGGGGGTCTCGTCAATTTAGTCTTTTAAGTGTGTTGACAGATTAATCATCTTGACCTATACTGAGGCCCACATTTTTTTGTTGTATCTTAGAAAAGGGAGCTTGTCTTAACGACAATCTCCCTTTTTTATAAAAATCGTATCACCTCAATAATTCGGGGTGGCGTAGGACAAACTAAAGTTTGTCTTACAAAAGTCACTATTTTTTTGAGAAAACACTAAAAATCTTTAGCAAAGGGGTTATTAATTATGGCAAACATAAAAAAGACAAAAGGCACAATTGCAATTCTGACTGGTGGCGGGGATGTGCCAGGTTTGAATCCGGCCATCAGGGCTGTAACCATTAGGGCCCTCCGAGAAGGTTATCAGGTTATTGGTATTCGGCGGGGATGGGCCGGGGCTATTAGTATTATCCGTGATAAAAAGGCCGACAATAGCGAAAGTTTTATCTACTTAACTGTAGATATTGTGAATAGGGCCGGAAGAACGGGGGGAACATTTTTACATTCTTCCCGCACCCGACCCAGTCACGTTCCTCAGGTTAATGTTCCTGAACATTTAAGGGAAAGCTACCCTGATGAAATAAATGACCTGACCCCAGAGGTTTTGAAAAATCTTGACTTTTTGGGCGTTGATTATCTCATCCCGATTGGGGGTGATGATACGCTCAGTTATGGAGTCCATCTGTATAAGCAGGGTGTAAAGATCATAGCCATTCCCAAAACAATGGACAACGATGTTCCCGGCACCGATTATTGTATTGGATTTAGTACCTGCGTCAGCCGTACTATTGAGCTAACAAACAATGTTCGCACTTCGGCTGGCTCTCATGAGCGTTTTTTGGTTTTGGAAGTTTTTGGTCGGTATGCGGGTTTTACAGCTATGCTGCCCACTATGGCTGGAGTAGCAAATCGCTGTGTTATCCCCGAACATCAATTTGATATTGAACAATTAACGGATTTATTGGTTTATGACCGTAATAAAAACCCTAGCAAATACTCCATTGTTTTAGCCTCTGAAGGGGCTATGTTTGAAGGTGGTGAAATGATATTTAAAAATGCAACCACCGATATGTATGGTCACAAAAAATTGGGGGGTATTGGCGATCTGATTTCGGCAAAATTAAAGGAGCTTTCGCCTAAATTTAATAAGGGGCACCGGATTAACGTTATTAACCAACGGTTAGGGTACATGGTACGGGGTGGCGTACCCGATGCTATAGACTCGATTGTGCCAATGGCTTATGGTAACTTAGCCCTGGATATGATTATGCACAAAATTCATGGTCGGCTGGTGGTACTGAGAAATGGTCGTTATGACAACATGCCCATCGACGTTATAACGGGAACAACAAAGGTTGTTGATGTTAAGAAACATTACAATGTAGAGCGACTGCGCCCCCATTATAAGAGTTTTGCAATGAAACCTCTGTTTATTATGACCAGTGAGTTAGAGTAAGCATAAAGTAAATAAAAGGGGGTCGAGATGAAAATAGGCATTTTAACCGGTGGGGGTGATGTACCGGGCCTAAACCCGTGCATTAAAGCAGTTGTAAATCGGGCCGTTGATGAAGGCCACACCGTTTTAGGCATTCGTAGGGGCTGGGCCGGGTTACTCAACTATAATCCAGCCGATGAAGAGAACGCCAAAAAGTGGTTGCTGCCGTTAGATAAACAAACTGTACGTACTGTAGACCGAAGCGGTGGAACATTTTTACATACCTCTCGAACGAAGCCTGACAAAGTCACCTCAGCTATGATTCCAGAATTTTTGAGAGAACCAAATTGGCAGCCGGATACTCAGGACCATAAAGATTTTACACCCCATATTCTGAAAAATCTGGAACATCTGGGGGTAGAGGTCTTAATCCCCATTGGGGGAGATGATACTTTAAGTTATAGCCAGCGTTTACATACAGAAGAATTTCCTATTATCGCCATCCCCAAAACAATGGATAATGATGTATATGGCACCGATTATTGCATTGGGTTTTCTACAGCCATTACGCGCAGTATTAACTTTATCCATGATCTACGGACATCAATAGGCTCCCATGAACGGCTGGGCATTATTGAACTTTTTGGACGCAATTCCGGGGCCTCGGTTTTAATTGCTGCTTACCTGGCTGATGTTGACCGGGCTATTATACCCGAGGTTCCTTTTGCTCCGGAAAAATTGGCAGTCTTGTTAATGGAAGATAAAAAGAGTAACCCCAGCAATTATGCCATTATGGCTATCTCCGAAGGAGCAACAATGATTGGGGGCAAAACCGTAAAAAAAGGTCAAAGCACTGATTATGATCGTAAACAATTGGGCGGCGTTGGGGCCGTTACGGGTGACATATTAAAAACCATCACCGGCGAGAAGATTATTTATCAACAAGTGGCTTATCTTATGCGCTCTGGTACCCCCGATTCTACCGATTTGATGGTAGGGTTTAATTTTGCGAATATGGCTATGGATTTAATCAATCAAGGAAATTTTGGGCAAATGGTGGCTTTGCAAGAAGGAAAATATGCTTGTATTCCAGCCAATGTTTTATCACAAGGCATCAAACGGGTTGACATTGATGAGTTATATGATGTTGAGGCTTATCGGCCCAAGGTGCGCCATGTAAATGAAAAACCTATGTTTTTGTATTAGTGTAACTACTCAGGCCCAATTAACCATTTAAATTTTAAATTGGGGAAGCCATTGGGCCTGGGCTTCTAACATTTCGGTTGTTAAGGCATGGATTTGGGGTAAAGTGCAAACTGCTGCAGTTAAAGGGTCAAACATAACGGCATGGTAAACTGCCGAAAGATTACCCGTTAAGGCAGCCTCGACAATTAAATCTTGAACATTAATATTGGTCCGGTTGAGGGCGGCCAGTTGAGGCGGCAAGGCTCCAATGGCTGTGGGTTGGATGCCGTAACCATCGACTAAACAAGGCACCTCGACACAACTGCCCTGGGGTAAGTTGTTAATTAAGCCCCGGTTGGGAATATTGCCATTGACACGGATAGGCCAGTTGGTTTCTATAGCCTCAATGATATGAGAGCCATATTCAATGGTACGGTGGGAAGGTAAGGGAATTTCCCCGGCTACAATGGCATCATACTCTTTTAACGTTTTGTCAAGTTGGTTAATGCAGTAGCGCAAATACCCCCCTGTACGCGCAAAGTCTAAGGCATGGTTATTTTCATCATCTTGGTATTGGCCTTCTTTAAAACGGGGGACTAATTCCTCGGTGACCATTTTGGCCGTTTTGCGGAAATAGGGGACATATTCACTGGCATGGCTGCTGGATTTGGTAACAAAAAAGCCAAAATGTTTCATCAAATCTATGCGTACCGGGTCTTGGGTTTCTATTTCTTTGCGCCCAACGGCTTGCCAAAGTAGGGGGTAGAGGTCTTCATCGCCACGATGAAACTCCAGAAAAAATGCCTGATGATTGATACCCGCGCAATGGTAAACTATATCATCAGGGGGTATGTTAAGCCAGCGGGCCAGCATTTGACTTGTTTCTATTACACTGTCGCATAAACCTACATGCGGCCGTCCTGTAGCCCGGTCTATGGCCCAACAATTTGCCGCCATTGGGTTAACGTAATTCAGTAAAAGAGCATCTGGTTTGGCTACCGCTGTCATATCGTGGCAGATGTCAATCAATACTGGTATGGTACGCAAAGCACGGAAAACGCCACCCGGCCCAATTGTATCCCCCACACATTGCTCTACGCCATATTTGCGAGGAATTTCAATATCCAGAAAATAGACATCCAGACCGCCCTGTTGAAAGGTGGTGATAACATAATCGGCATCTTTTACGGCCTCTCGCTGATTGGTTGTAGCTTCTACTTTAGCCTTAAGGCCCCGTTTGTCAATGATGATTTGGACCAAATTTTTGGCTTGGGCCAGCCGTTTAGGGTCAATGTCCATTAAGGCAATGGTCGATTCCTGTAATACTGGTGTCAGCAGAATATCACTACATAAATTGCGAGTAAAAACAACGCTGCCCGCGCCGATTAAGGTGATTTTTGGCATCTATCATATCCTTTTTAGTTGTTTTTACTCCCCCATTGGAGGACCAGGAGATTTTTTAGAAATACAAATTTCGACACAGCTTTTTATATCAAGTTTAGGTCTATAAGTAGGAAAATAGAAAATTGTAGGACCATGATACAACAAATAAGATAGAAACCAAAACGAAGCGGTAAAAAATGGCTGCATTGGGATTTGGGTAATTAGTAATTAGTGACCAGTCACCCGCGGGGGTGATTTTTACGAAAGGCAACAAAAGGTTGGTTTGTTGCTTAGTAGGTTCAATATCTTGAGGATCACTTCTCGCAGGCCTTCTAAATCTTTGATTTTGTTGGGGTCAAATCCGGCTAACATTTTACTTCTTTCGCTTACTTCTTTTTGTTGTATAATTAATGATATTCAATCGCTGTTTTAAGTCAACCCCTTCCCTTATTGGTTTTCCTGATCCTGCAAATTTTATTTTCAAGGAGTATAACTTTAATGAATGATTTAAAACCCAATTCACAGCAAGTAAACAAACAACTATTGGCTCGCCGCCGTATGTTAAAGCTACTGGGTGCCGGAGCTGCTACAGCCGTGATTTTGCCAGAAACCTGGTTAAAACCAGAGGTTGAGGTCGGCCATTTGCCACCCCATGCCCAAACCTCATCTGAATTTGTGACCCTTTCTAACGCCGTTCGGGCCTATAACGGCACCATATGCTCCAGTGGGTCAGGGGATGAATACCAGATGACCCTTGACTTTAACAGCCCCTCCGGCGGAGTGATTGCGGGTACGCTTGTCACCCAAAGTTCGATTTATAATAGTGGGGTAACAACCTCATTTAGTAACACTTTAACCGCTTCCGAGATTAGTGGCACAGCCTTTGCGGGTTCCATCAGCTACACCTTTTGTGCTACATTTGCCACCGCCACCTCAGTAACAACCACCGTCTCATTAGTAACCCCCACTGGCGGCAACAGCAACACCATCTCCACCACAATGAGCAAACCCTCTGGAGCACCCTCCTTGCCAGCCCCTGCTCAAACCGGGGAAAGCGGGGGCTAAGAGCATGAGATAGTATTTATGTCCATGCGGGGACATGGGAACCAGAAAGGAGTCCAAAGTGTACTTTGGACTCCTTTCTGGTTCTTTTCTGGTTCTTTTTGATTTCTACCTTTTCCAACTTGACAAGCAGCCCCAGTGTAGCTATTATCAGCTTATGTGGCTAGTTTCCAAATCGACCACAGTACGGAGTCATTAAAATCATACCCAAGTCTCTTCCCGGAGAAAAAGAATGAACCTTGTTTACAAGCTATACATTCGCTTTTTGGTTTGGCTGGGTGCTGCCCCTCCCCCCGACTACGAGTATCTTTTAGATTCTGAGGCTCAAAGCACAAAGCCAGTCTCTCAAGAAACACAAACCCCAAAGGCAAAGCGCTCTCCCCGTTGGTTGGTCATTACAGTGGGTGTTTTAAGTTTTGTTTTCATTATGTGCGGGTTACTATATGCTCTGACCGCAGGTTATCGTGCCCTTTCAGATACCGGTCAAGATGATGTCGCTCAAGTAGAACCAATTGTCTCGACGCTTGTGCCCTTAGATCCTGTGCCTCCGTCTGAGGCTCCGTCTGAGGCTCCATCTGAGGCTCCGTCTGAGGCTCCGTCTGAGTCTCCATCTGAGTCTCTGTCTGTGTCTCCGTCTGTGTCTCCGTCCGAGTCTCCGTCTGTGTCTCCGTCCGAAATTTTGGCGGCCTTTAACAAAGGAGGCTGCGCTACATGCCACATTATCCCTGGCATCCCCGGTGCTAAGGGGCAGCTAGGCCCAGATTTATCGAATATGGGGAATATCGCCGCCTCTCGCATTTCTGGCTACGGTCCCTCTGAATATATTCGTGCCTCTATCCTGGAACCCGATGCCTTCATTGTCCAGACGTGTCCCTTTGGCCCTTGCCTGAAAAACGTGATGCCCCAGTTCTTTGCCGACAGCTTAAGCCAGACTGAGCAAGATGCGCTGGTAACTTATCTATCCACCCTGGGTACGGATCAAGCCATTGCTATGCCAGGAATTGCCCCGGATACGAGCTCTGCCAGCGAGGTGTCGGATACTGCACTCCCAGTACAATCCCAATCCAGCTCGCAACCGCTTATATCCCTGCCGGCTACACTCCCGGCAGAATCCGTTTTAGAGTCATTTATGCCGCTCCCCCACCAACCTGCCGGGGAGTCTCAGATTGCACTGGGTAAATATTTATTCTTCGACCCCCGGCTTTCTAATAACAGTTCTTTAAGTTGTGCCACTTGCCATCAACCCGATCGGGCCTTTACTGATGGAGCGGCCCTGAGTCAAGGTTATCCTTCTACCCAATACTTCCGCAACACACCCACCCTCTACAACACCGTCTACAACAATTACCTCTACTGGGATGGGCGCATGGATGGCAATGATATGCCCACCTTGATCCGTGACCACATCACCGAGGCCCACTTTATGAGCAATGATGGTCGGCTGATGGTTGAACGTCTCAAACAAATTCCGGCCTATAGCGAACTGTTTAACAAAACCTTTGGCACTGGACCTAGTTTTGGCGGGGTGTTAAAGTCCATCACAGCTTATGTCCAATCGCTCAACTCAGCGCCGACCCCTTATGACCTCTATCTGGCGGGCAATACAAGTGCCCTTTCAGAAGAAGCCCGGGCCGGATTAACCCTCTTTAGTGGTCGGGCACAATGTAGTCGCTGTCACGCCGATACCCTCCTGAGCGATGGGCAGTTCTACAACATCGGCCTAAGCACCGACCCAACTATGCTGACCGACCCCGAACGCCATCTCACCTTCCGTCGTTTCTTTCGTATTCTGGGCGTACCCAACTATCGTAATTTACGTCAAGATGTGGGGCTTTATGCCCTCACTATAGACGAGGCCGATTGGGGCAAATTTCGGACACCCGCCCTGCGCGAGGTGGATCGTACTGCCCCCTATATGCACGATGGCAGCTTACCCACCCTGGCAGATGTTGTTCGTTTTTACAACAATGGAGGTGGCCCCAATCAAAGTGCCAATCTTCAACCGCTCGGCCTGACCGAGACTGAAATAAACCAACTGGTCGCCTTCTTAAAGAGTCTCAGCAGCAATCCGGTCCCGGTAAAAGTTCCCATCTTGCCCGACTATCAACTCTTAACCATGGCCGATTCGACCTCAATTCCGGTCACCTACGAGCAAACCCCTCTTTCTGGGCAGCAGAATGAGCCTTTACCTCTGGCTCCCCTGCCGCCAGTCTCCCCTCCCCCTGACAATCTCATCACTCCGGAAAAGGTAGAGCTGGGTCGAATGTTATACTTTGATCCGCGTATGTCGGGCGATGGTCTGGTCAGTTGTAATAGTTGCCACCCCGCTTCTAGCGGCTTTGAAACACCCGGCATTTCCTTTGCCAGACCGGGAACCAGCCATTGGCGACATGCTCAGACCATTCTTAATGTGGCTTATTATTCCAAGCTAAATTGGGACGGCAACAAAAAGAGCATCGAGGCCCAAAACAGTGGGGCCTGGGGTGGTGCTGTGGCCGGAAATTTGGACAAAGCCCTGGGCGAAGAACGTCTGGCCCAAATCCCGGAGTATGTTGAGCGTTTTCACGATGTCTTTGGAACCGACTACCCTCACTGGGATGATGCCCTCAAGGCGGTGGCTACCTACCAGCGCACTATTGTTAGCGGTGAGTCCCCCTTTGACAGCTATCTGCAAGGTAATGAAGCAGCCATCTCGGATGCAGCCAAACGAGGCTATGATCTGTTCCAGGAGAAAGCCGACTGCATTGCCTGTCATGATGGCCCCTTGCTCAGCGACGACAAGTTTTATGCCACCGGGGTGCCCCTCAGTACAGATTTTGCCAATAACCCGCTCAAGCAAATCACTTTTCGCTACGAGCAATGGGTCAAAGGTGTACCCGAAGATGTCTATCGCACCGCCAATCAGGATTATGGCCTTTATTATGTGACCAAACGAGAAGAAGACAAGGGTAAATTTCGCACACCCAGCCTGCGCGATGGCTGTTTTACGGCCCCTTATATGCACAACGGAACCATAAAAACCCTGGAAGAAGTTATCGCTTTCTTTAATGCTGGCGGCGGCAACACGCCCAACAAGAGTACCTTGCTCCAGCCGCTCAACCTGAGCGCCACCGAACAAAGCGATCTGGCCGCTTTCCTGAGAAGCCTGTGTGGTGATCCCATCACAGATAAGGCTCCCCAACTTCCACCTTATGGCAATTTTGGATTTTAGATTTTACTTGGATTAAAAAAGGATGATAAAACAATGCCCTTAAATTATACACCCCTGGATAGAGTCCCTCTCCCTCCCAAAGAGGCTAAAGTTCACACCACCGCCTGCGACTACTGCATTGTTGCTTGCGGTTATAAGGTTTACACCTGGCCGGTGGGTCAAGAAGGCGGCCCTCAGGCGGAAGAAAACGCCCTGGGCGCTACCTTCCCTACTCGTACCGAGGGACCCTGGATTAGCCCCAACCAGCACAACATCGTTCAGGTCGATGGTCAAGACCACCATGTCGTTATTGTGCCCGATTATGACAGCCAGGTGGTCAATCGCTCTGGCAATCATTCCATTCGGGGCGGAACCCTGGCCTTAAAATGCTATCACCCTCAAGCCCCCACCAAAGATCGACTGCTTTACCCCCAAATTCGGATCAACGGCGAATTGACGCGCGTGGATTGGGATACGGCCCTGGAAGTTATGGCTGCTGTCAGCCAACACATTTTGGCTAATCATGGCGAAGCGGCCTGGGCCATGAAAACCTACAGCTACGAATTCTTTGAAAACACCTTTGCCATCACCAAACTGGCCTTTGGAGCCATCAAAACCCCCGCCTTCTCTCAACACGACAAACCGGCAATGGGGGCCGACACCGGCGGGCTGGACGACAGTGGCTTGATTAACTTCAACGCCAGCTATGACGACTGGCAACTGGCCGAGGTGCTTTTTATCTCCGGCACCGATCCCTTTGAAAGCAAAACCGTAATCTTTACCGAATATATGATGAAAGGCCCCCAATTAATTATGGCTTTGCCGCGTCGCACGGCCGGCGTTGCCTTTGCCGAGGCCAACGGCGGACTTTTTTTGCAGGTAACTCCCGGCAGCGACACCCTGCTTCATCTGGCTATCAGCCGCATCATTTTGGAAAACAATTGGCAAGATCAAACTTTTATCGACCACTGGATGGCCAGTAAATGGGATATAAATGCTGGGATGGGCCGGGGTACGCGCAACACCCCCTGGCAATGGCGTACCACCTGGGGGCAATTTGGCACCGATTTTGCCGGCTACAAGGAATGGCTGCTCAATTACCCGATGGCTGAGTTGGTCCAAGCCAGCCAAATTACCGGCGTTCCTGTCGAAAAAATAAGACAAGCGGCTCATATACTCACCGGGGCGGGCAGCCAACGCCCCAAAGCCAGCTTTGCGCTTGAAAAAGGCAACTACTGGAGCAACAACTATCTTAATACCGCCAGTTATACCGCCCTGGGTTTGCTGTGTGGGGCCGGCAATCGGCCGGGTCAGGTTATTGCTCGCCTGGGGGGCCACCAACGCGGCTGGATAAAAGCAGCCTCTTATCCACGCGACAAGTCGCCCGAAAAATTACCCGGCCGGCGTAAAATTGAAATCGACCTGGACCGCTGGGTTGAAGCCGGAAATGTGCGCTTTGCTTGGGTAATCGGCACCACCTGGACCGCCGCAATGGCCGCCAGCCAGGAATTGGCCCAACGTTTTCGAGATCTGACCGTTAACAACCCCCACCAGATTAGCAGCTCTAATCGTCAGGAGATTATCAACACCCTCATTCAGCGAGTCGAGAGTGGGGGTATGGTTATTGTCAACTCCGAGATTTACCCGGTCATCCCCATCGGCACCGAATTTGCCGATATCGTGCTGCCCGCTGCCGCCTGGGGTGAACACGATGGCGCCCGTTGCAATGGTGAGCGGCGCTTACGTTTGTACAGTAAATTCTACGACCCCCCCGGCGAATCCAGGCCCGACTGGTGGGCCATAAGCCGCTTTGCTCAAAAGATGGGCTTTGCTGGCTTTGAGTGGGAAAGTGATAACGATGTTTTTGAAGAGGCGGCTCGCTTTAGCCGGGGCGGAATTTTGGATTACTTCTCCCTGGTCTGGAAAGCCAAAAAAGAGGGTCAAAAAGGACACGAGGCCTTGCGTCACCTGGGCACCGCCGGCATCCAATGCCCCATTCGCGTTGAAAACGGCCAATTGGTCGGCACCAAACGGCTACACGATTCGACCTTAGTCTTACCGCCCCTCGAAGGCCCCACCCTGCACAGCAAATGGCTCACCAACTTTAGAAGCCACAGCAGCAAGGCCCTCTTTATCAAAACCCCGTGGGAGCTTTTTAGCGACTTTTACACCCGCATCACGCCTGACCGTTCCAAAGGCGAGTTCTGGATTACCAACGGGCGGATCAACGAACTGTGGCAATCGCTGTTTGATGACCAGCGCAAACCCTATATCGCCAATCGCTGGCCGGACACCTTTGCCGAAATCAACCCGGCCGATGCGGCGGCCTACAACATCGAAAGCGGCGACGAAATCCGCATGTTTAGTAATGACATCCTTATCCAGACCAAAGGTTTCAACCGCATCAAAGGAGACGAGATCAACTTTACTTGGCTGCTGGAAAACGGCCATATCCGCATCGGGCACGGCGAAGTCCGCGCCATTGCCATCGTCACCGGGGCCGTCCTGCCAGGGCTGATTTTTACCTACTTCCTCCACCCTGGCAGCCCGGCCAACAGCCTGGTTCATCGCGTCCCCGACCCCATCACCAACCGCTACCGCTTTAAGCTAGGCAAAGGCCAAATTGAGAAGATAGGCGAGTCACCCTTCAAAAACGATTTCAAACAGATGAGCTTTAAACCCAGAGATATCACCTGAAGGAAGGATTTTCAGGCAGGCCGTATAACGAATCAAGGATTCATGCGGCGCGAACAGGCAAGGCCAAAAGAAGGCCAACAATTCAGGCTTGAGAAGACGGCAGCCTCCATAAAAACCGCTGCATAGTCTTTCTTTTATATCGTAATCCCCAAAATGAGAACTGGTATATCAATGTCTGCTATGCCCCGATGCTCTAAATCCCATACAAACTGCTCAAAATAAGAAACTCCTGATGACATTTCGTTGGCTAATTCTTTGAGGGGAACGATTTCAACACCAACATCAATGATGTCCTGGTGTGGCGTTTTCCCACTCCGACGGTACTTGGGAAACTTTTTCTTTACCTGTAGGTTTGTGTACAGCTTTGCCAAGCGGTCTCAACCGAAGTGTACCATTAAAAAAAGACATCAGTCGTTCACGGGTTATATCAACGTATTCGCTTTCTTTCTCACTTGCCATTGCTCGCCTATTGTGCTTGATTGCGGCAATGGGGGATGAACCGACACCAGCGTAGGGGTCAAATACCCAGTCATCCTCATTTGTTAAAGCTAACACACATCGTTCTACAAGCTCAACGGGAAATTGGCAGGGATGAATTGTCTTTTCAGGATGATTTGATTTAACATTTGGAATATCCCACAAGCAATCCTCCCATTCTTGGGCTAGTAACTCCCACACATCTGATGGGTTCTTGCCTTTGGGGTTTCCTGATGGCTTTCCTTTATTCGGGCCTTTGTAATGACGTTTGCCAGGATACTTCGATGGAACTCTCACCGCATCTAAGTTAAAAGTATAATCATTGCTCTTGGTAAACCACAGGATTGTTTCATACCGACCAGAAAAACGTTTTGAGGCGTGCAAACCATGTCCAAAATGCCAGACGATTCTATTCCGCAGGTGTAAGCCGATTTCTTTAAACAGCTGATAATAAAAAATATCAAGCGGGTAAACCTCACCTTTATCAACAAAATTTCCGACTTGCCAGCAAATACTCCCATCTGACCGCAAAATTCTATAAAGTTTTGAGATAGTTTGTTCTTGTTCTTTTAGGTACTGTCTGATTGAAACCTGAGTTTCATAGGATTTACCTAAGTTGTAAGGCGGAGATGTAATGATGAGTTTAACAAAATTATCAGGGATTGTATCTATCAGGTCGCTTGTATCGCCCTTAAATAATACAATATCAGCTTGAGGGTTAAAATGGTCAGTAATGTCCTTTGGTTCATTAAAAAGCGATAAGTTTTCCATTATTTTGTCCGTACCTTGAAATGTTTATTGTAGCTACCCTCTTATGATACAGACTTTAGATTACAATGCAAAATATACCACTTTCAACTTTGAGCCAAAATACATATACAATGAACTGGTTAACGTATTAAGAATCCATCCCCACCCACACCCTGTTCTTGCCACGAGTCACGAGGCACAAGTGCTTAGAACGTATCAATGTGTATAAAGAGCCATGATCTGCTCGGCATAGTCGAGTACACTTCTACGCAACGCCCGTGGCTCCAGAACCTCGACTCCCCGTCCAAAGCCAAGAATGTGATCTCTGGCAGCTTCAAACGACTCGAAAGACAGTTCTAACTTAATCCATCCTGCTGCATCTGGTGGTCCGGCCTGTGTTATTTTGGTGTGGATGTAGTTGCCAAAGTACCTGGGAAGCTCGGGTATAAAACTTGGTGCGACACGCACGGTGGCAGTGAAATCGGAAAGAAATATCTCATACTCAATACACCATTTTTCCCAGAACGCTACTAGATCAAACTTTGTTGGACGCTCAAAAGATTCATCTGCTACGTACACAGCCAACAAATCAGAAACACGATGCACCTGCATGGCATCGTTTCTGGCGCATACCAGATACCAGACTCCCGCCTTGGCCACAAGCCCGTAAGGGGCAACTAACCGTTCAATTTCGACTGCGACTGAGGTACGGTACACTACTTGGATTTTGCAATCCTGCCAAACAGCCTGCTGAATTGTTTGCAAATGAGGTACCCGCTCCTCACTCTGGCTCCACCAAGTTGAATCAAGGTGAAAACGTTGCCGAACCCCCTCTTCATCGCGGCGACGAGTATCGGGTAAGGCAGCAGCCAGTTTAAGCAGGGCTGCTCGAAGTTCTTGACTCACGCCCAAGTCGGCCAGGGGCGCAGGAATGTTAAGCATAAACAGGGCCCGCACCTCACCCTCGGTCAAACCTGTGAGATTGGTATGATAACTATCGACCAAAGCATAACCCCCCTCGGGGCCAGATTCGCCGTAGATAGGAACGCCGGCGACGCTGAGAGCATCAATGTCCCGATAAATGGTTCGCTCAGAGACTTCCAACTCCTGGGCCAGTTTCCGAGCCGTCATTTTCCCACGAGCCTGTAAGAGCATAAGTAGTGATAGTAATCGGTCTGCACGCATTGCGATACTCCTGAATCTGGGTTTTCTTCATTTGGGCCATAAAACCCTGACAGTAGATGTCAGGGATAGGATGGTATAGTGATGGTGTCGACAAAACAGAGTATGAAACATCATCCGGTAAATAAATTTTCGTTTTAGCCGGAGTACAGTCCGGCGGTGGATGACGTGGACTGTACTCCAAGCCAAGCGAAGAAGAAAATTCATAAGGTCTTAAAATAAAAGGAGACTGTCAGATGAGTAAAGTAGATGTCCAAATTGTAAAACTCGAACCAATGCGTGTGGCCAGTATATGGGGTTTCGGCGAAAGCCCGGAAGGTGAAGCCTGGGAGAAGCTAGAAAGCTGGGCCAGACCCAAGGGGCTGCTTGATGAACCCGAGAAACATCCTATATTCGGTTTCAATAACCCCAACCCTTCTGCGGGTAGCCCGAATTATGGCTACGAGCTGTGGATGGTGGTTGGCCCCGATGTAGGGCCGGAAGGAGACACGAGAATCCTGGATTTTGATGGTGGCCTCTATGCGGTCATGAGATGCGAAGTACCAAAGGGGCAATATGAGGTGATCGGGGCGACCTGGAAGAAATTGGTTACGTGGCGCGAAGACAGCAAGTACAAATATGCCGCTCACCAATGGCTGGAAAAGAGCGTTTCGATAGAATTGCCAGGTATTGAGTTTGTCATAGACCTATATCTCCCTATGGCTGAATAGGGCTGTTCACAGCATCTTGGATTGCCCTCAAGCATTATCTTGGGGGTAATCCATTCTTGCTTGTTGTTTTATTAATCTCGGTTCATCAAAAATTTGACATATCATTCAACTGTTTACTGAACCTGTCCCCCTTCTCTCTTCTCTTTTCTCGTTTCTAAACTTGACCCAAAATCAGATGTCTGTTATATTTTCGGTATGATTGCGATCCCCACGCTGCAAAACCAGTCATACACGAAGAATGTCATCTCCACGTAAACCAAAAAGAGCCAAGATTCAAAACGCATACCACCAGTTTCGATGAAGTGTTTGATTTCATCATAGCCTGTTTCTGTGAGAAACCCAAGCGTAAACGTCTTGGGCTTCAGCCAGCTCAATGGGTTTCTCCAGGGAGAAGCCGGTTTGAGCACAGATGGGCAAAAGATATTGGCCTTTCATCCCAAGCCTAATGCAGTATTAGGCACTAGAGCCTAATGGGTTTTCCCGGCTTCTC